>ENA-ORLU01000311-ORLU01000311.1-human-gut-metagenome-genome-assembly--contig:-NODE-311-length-50910-cov-4.473295_pt1 | contig 50910 bp, 56 predicted proteins | sample MGYA00243009_ERZ508833 | MGnify/ENA primary metagenome ERZ508833 (study PRJEB26277, sample SAMN04329763) | human gut metagenome | biome: human-associated habitat | host: Homo sapiens | place: USA...
ATCTCCTTAATTCAATTATAACAAAAGAAAAGTAGATCACATTCTTTTTATGTGTCTACTTTTACTTTATCACTTCAACTACACAGTCATTAGCTCTTCTTCTTTTTCTTTTTGTTTCTCATCAACAATCTTATTATATTTATTAATTAGGTCTTGAACTTCAGTAAGACTACTCTTTTCTTGATCTTCCGGAAGTTCTAATTTTTTAATCTCGTTATTAGCATCTTGTCTAATATTTCTTAAAGCTACTTTTGCATCTTCACTTAAAGCTTTAGCTTGTTTAACATATTCTCTTCTTTTATCTTCTGTTAAAGCAGGAATAGTTATAATAATCATTTCCCCATTGTTAGTTGGATTAATTCCTAAGTTAGCCGCTATAATCGCATGTTCAATATTTTTTAGGGTACTACGATCAAATGGTTTAACAAATAATTGACGAGCTTCTGGTACCGTAATATTAGCAATGCTACTAATGGGAGTTGGGGTGCCGTAAAAATCAACCATAACACCATTTAGCATAGCGGGATTAGCACGTCCAGCCCGAATATTGATGTAGCGTTCTTCTAAGTTTTCAATTGCTTTCATCATTTTCATTTCTGTTTCATCTAAGTTCATAATTTTCTCCTTTAATTTTTAAATATTTACAGTATCATTATAAGTGATATGACCGTTATTTACAAGCACATTCATCTTAACATTAGCATATTTATCTAAGTATAACTGGTACTTTTCAATGGTTACTTCATTAGCACTTTCATACTTTTCTTTAGATTTGGCAATGTCATCATCAGTTACGGAACCAATCTTTTTAATTTCTTCATCGCTTAAAAGAAAACCAGTATCTTTACTAAAAGTATAATATTCTAAGTAAGTTGCTCCTTCTTCTTTAGTAATATTAAGATGACCATAACTAACTTCTAGTGTTAAGTAATCATCGCCATTAAGAGTATTATACTTAAGAAAATCAGCTTCATAGATATCTTCGGAACCAATTTCATAGACAATATCATCTTTATTAATAGAAACATCACTTAGTTTAACGATACTTTCTTTAGCTTTAATCATTCTTTTATTAAGGTTATCCTCTAAAGATATAGCCTCTTCGTTATTAATATTAAGATGTATTGTGGGATAACTTAAGTCTAAGGCATAAGAAATAATATCATCATCGGTATAATATATATAGTCTTTAGAAGTATCTCTTCTTATTTCTTGATGACTTTTATCTTTTAGAGAATTATATTTATTCTTAATTAGAAAGTTACCTCCTATTAAAAGGAGAAAAATAACTAAAATAAACAAACTAATACTTAAATAATTATGCTCTTTCATTAATTATAATCAACCTCACTTAGATAGACATTAATCTTATTTTTAAAAGCACTAATGGCATCACTATTCCAGTAGGTAGTAGGATTCATATTATAAGATACTAAACTAGTCTCATCATCATAATTAATAACCTTGCCATCTTTAACAAATATTAAAGCGGGCGTAAATAAATATTCGGCCCCCATATCGGTAATTTTTAAATAGGTACTTAATAAGTCTTCAATCTGTCTAAAATTTTTAGTCTTTTTATTACGATCTTCAATAACATCGTAATAATACACTTTGGTAATATTATTTTCTTTTAGAATAGGATAAAGTTGTTTTACATATTCTTGCATCCAAGCGTTACTAGAAAATCCGACTAAGATAATACCTGTTTCGTTGTTTAAAATCCTTAAAACTTTATTCGAACCAACATAGACAAAGGGATTGTCATTGGGAATGGTTTGGTATTCTTTACTAAATCTTTCTCCATCCGAAATAGTACTACTAAAATCTTTTTTGCCTAAGTAGATAAAGCCCCAAATCAAAAGAGCAAATAAAATTAAATATATGAAATTTCTTGTGATTTTTTTCATTAAACATACTTCCTAATCTTTAAATTTAAACACATAACCTTCGATTTCAACATCATCTTGGAGGGTAGCACCAGCATTTATTAAGGCTTCCTCTACTCCCATTCCTTTTAATTTTCTAGAAAAACGAGCGATTGATTCATCTTCCGTAAATTTAGTCATCTTAAATAATTTAGATATTTCATCCCCAGAAACTTGCCAGATGCCATTAACTTTTTTAATGGTAAAAGGACTAGTATTTTCATATTTATAAACAACATGGGAAGCATAATCTTCTTCATCATAAAGTTCTTCTGGTGAAACTTCTTCTACCATATTCATTAGCGTTTTTATAGCTTCATCTATATTTTGCTGATACATAGCCGAAATAGGAATAACCAACGTATCTGGATACTTTTCTTTAAATTTAGCTAAATTATCTTCCGAACCAGGTAAATCCATCTTATTAGCAAGAACAACCATTGGCTTTTTAGCTAATTTTTTGCCATATTTTTGAATCTCCGTATTAATAATTTGGAAATCACTAATGGGGTTGCGTCCTTCACTACTACCCATATCAACTACATGAGCAATAATTTTAGTACGTTCGGCATGTCTTAAAAATTTTAGTCCTAAGCCAATGCCCTCAGCAGCTCCTTCAATTAAGCCGGGTAAATCAGCCATCGCAAAACTGCGATTGTCTTTTAATTTAACGACTCCTAAGTTAGGGGCTAAGGTCGTAAAGTGATAAGCCGCAATCTTCGGTTTAGAAGCACTTATTACGGATAAAAGAGTCGATTTGCCAACACTTGGAAAACCAACAAGCCCAACATCTGCTAAGACTTTTAACTCACACTTGATAGTTTTTTCTTCTCCGGGTTCACCATATTCACTAGTCTTAGGAGCAGGATTATCATGCGTTGCAAAAGCTTTATTACCACGACCACCACGACCTCCAGCTGCTACCGTAAATCTTTGTTTATCATGAATTAAATCAACTAAAACTAAATTAGTATCAGCATCATAAACAGTCGTTCCTTCAGGAACTTTAATAATGACATCTTCGGCATCCGCACCAGTTCGGTTAGAGCCTTTACCATTCTCGCCTTTTTCACCCTTAATAATTTTATTATATCTTAAGTCTACTAAAGTTCGAAGTCCTTTATCTACTTCAAAGATGATACTAGCCCCATGACCGCCATTGGCCCCATCTGGCCCTAAATTAGGCATACATTTCTCATGATGAAAAGATGTACAACCATCTCCTCCTTTACCAGCTATTAATTTAATTGTTATCTCATCTACAAACATTGTAGTCACCTTCATTTCTTATTTATTTTATCAAAAACTAGAAGATAAGTCTAATTATTTTAAAGTAGTCTTCTCTTTGTGAATGCATCTTATCATTATTTTTTTTATTTGTCTAGAGTTTATCTTATTTTCCAAGAAAAAAACTATGCGTTACATAAAACGATTCATTTGACGCATAGTTTCTTTAATTTGTTTTTGGGATGGTTTTCTTCCCATACTACTAAACATAACTTCAATCATCTTTTCATTAATAGGAGGATTCTTTTTCATTTCTTTTTGAATTAGTTTTCTCGCTACTACAAAACCAATTATAAAGCCAATTACAAGTCCTAGTAAAATTAACAAAATATCATGTAACATAATTTCATCTCCTATTTAGGATTTTACTAAACTTTTATTTTTTAAGCAATACTTTCTACCCAAAAATAGTCTTGATTTTGAAAATCACATGCAAAAAGATTCCGATTAGACTTTAGTTTATTAAAAAATTCTGGTTTGGGAGATGTTGTTTCCATTATAAGATAGGCATTTCCTATCTTTAGTTTAGTCTCTTCATCATTATAATAATTATTATAGATATGAGTATTCATAAATTTCGTATAGTGGTCATTATTCCGATAACTGGTAAATAAATAGTTATTTAGTTCAATCTTATTAATGGGACTTACCATCTTCTCATACATATTAATGCCATACTCTTGATCATTGGTATTTAATAGATATATATTTTGAAAAGTCTTGAAAAGATTATAAGGACAAAATCTCGTTAGGGTTTTAAATTCATTATTAATATTAAATATATAAAATTTTCTCAAAAATCATCACCTATTATGAGTATAATTCTTTCTTGATAAAAAATATGTCGAAGTAAAGTTTAATTCTTCATAATAAATATAATTTGCTTTTTTTAATTAGTATCAGTAGTAGGTTCTGATATTACCACTATCTTAGACTTAAAAACTTTTTTCATAACATCATCTAGGGTCGTAGCAGCCTCATCCATCCAAAAGGATACCTTATAATCTACCGAGGCATCGGGCATTAACGTTCCCTCACTAAGAGTATGGGATTCAATACTATCCTTAATACTAGTAGTAGCACTAGGATAATTAGCTAAGATTTTCTTAGCCTCATCATTTACTTTGGTGGCAATCCATTTACTAGCTAAAGTACTCTCTTTTAAGCTTTCTAGGTTTACATAATAATGGGCCGCTATGGTACAATTATTGTGAAGGGTAAAAGTAAAGGGAGTTAATTTGGCTCCTTGTTCATCAGTTATAGGATAAGCATTAGTTAAATTTATTTCTCCGGATTGGTTAATTAACTCAACGCTAAAGCATCCCGAGGTTGCGTTATTAGAATTCGTTTGTATTTTTACTAGTCGCCAGTAAGCATATGATGATCCTAAAGCGGTAAGACCAACTAAAGCAATAGTTAAAACTGATAGTATTACGGTATAGCTAGCGGATATTTTATTCATTATTTTCTTATTCATGTCAAACTCCTTTATTATTAACTATTAATAAAATAGCACACTATTCGCTAAAAGTAAATCATCTATCGGATAATAAAGTCCCAAAAAATCTACACTATCTTAAGTAGTATAGATCTAAAAAGGCCGATATAGTCTTAGTATCTGTAAGACCATTAAAGGTATGAGTGACATTACCATTCTCTATAATATAAGTAATTGGCGTCCCATAAAGGGCTATAAAGTCGCCAATATTTTCAGTATTCTTAAGATTGGAAATATTTACCTCGTAAGCATTAATTCCTAAATTAGTTAAAGACTCTCTTAAATTAGGTAAGAAAGCTTCACAATAAGAACACCCGGTCTTAGTAACCACTAAAATACTTCTTTTAGAAGTCTTAAAGAGATTGGTGAAATCCTTATAATTTAGTGTTGTTATGACATCTTTAACCTCTGGTAAGGTATCTAGGGTAACTTTAATATTTAAGTCCTTAATAGGAATTGTATCAATCTGATAAGCATGAGATTCGCTAGCTTCAATATTAACATTAACAGCATTTTCTTCCGAACTATTATTCTTTAGAAGATAATAAACTGTATAGATAATAAGTCCTAGCGCTAGCAAACTCAAAAAGATAACAATTACTTTTTTAGTTTTATTATTCATTAAACATTCTCCTTTATTTTTAATGATTGGAAGACTTTCTTCCATAAGTCTTTACTTGAGTAATTTAAGATTCCTACTTTATAAACTCTAATTCCGTATTTAAATAAAACTAGACAACTTATAAATAAAATCAAGGCTGATATTACCAAATCAATTAAACTTGTTTCTCCTAAAATATAAGTGATAGGAGCCACCATCGAAGAAAGAAATGGTAAATAACTAATTATACGAATAAAAATGGAACCTTTGAAAGCTGAGGCCATAATACCAATATAGTATCCTAACATTAAGACTATCATTAATGGGGTTTGAAGTTGTTGGAAGTCTTCGGCCGAGGTAGTCATAGACGCTAATACACCAGCTAATGTAGCATAGATAAAGAATGATAATAAGAAGATAATTATTAAGATGGGTGCTCCTTTTAACAAAATATCAAAGGTTCCACTTATCTTTAAGGATTCTACTAAACTGCCGATAATATTAGACTTTCCACTTCCTAACGATAACCCCCCATGAATTAAAATTCCTATTATACTATAAGTAAATAATAATAAAGACTGCAAGATGACAAATATCGAAGAACTAGTAATTTTTGTTAAAAGGTGAACTTTCGCGGGAACATTCGATATAATTATTTCCATTCCCCGCGTAGTCTTTTCATCATTAATCTCGGCTCCAATCATCTGGACTAATAAAACAATTAGCATAAAAAATGGGACCAAGAAAACGATTAAACTCATGTTGGTGGCATCTTCACTAGCCGTTATTTCTTTTTCATTAGTAACCACTCTATTAATACTAATGGGACTAGTAATTTTAGCCATTTCTTCACTAGATAAGCCATTATAATTTAGGGCCATACTAGTTTTCATACCCGTTAAACTAGCACTTAAAAGATTATAAGTTATAGTATCTATTTTATTATAAGAAATGATATCAGCTTTTAAATAGTCTGTAGTATCCAAGTTAATATTTACAACAATATCATTCGTATCCTCTATTTTTTCTTTCAAAGTATCAACACTATCAGTAGAATATGCTATCTCATAAGTTCTTTCATCATTTAAAATTTTTTTATTAGTTAAAAAGTAAGCATTAAAGCCTTCTAAATAATTATTATCCCCTGTTAAATAAATATTTACAGTTTCTTTAAAATCGCCCCCAAAAACATTAATTATTTTATCAATATTAATAACGCCAATTAAAAGAAGACAAATTAAAACATTAACTATTTTAAACCATTTCGTATCCATCTTTTTCTTAAGACTTTGTTTTATCAAAAACCATGCTTTATTTTTCATATGCTTCCCCTACTTTACTGATAAATATTTCATTTAATGTTGGTTCTTCAACACTGAATTTTGTTACATTATCCAAAGTTTTAACAACTTCAAAGACTTTACTAATAATATCTTCACTTTCAATCTTAATAATGTATTCATTATTACCAATTTCTTTAACTACTTCTAAAACTCCGGGTATTTTTTCAATTTTTTTCATATCGCCATCGGCACACAAATGAATATTTTTCTTACGATATTGTTTCTTTATATCTTTTAAGTTGCCTTGTAAAACGCTCTTACCATGAACTAAAATAACTAATTCATCACAGAATAATTCTACGTGTTCCATACGATGTGACGAAAAAATTATTGCTGTCCCTTTTTTCTTTAACTCATTAATGGTTTTCATAAATTCTTCGACATTAATAGGATCTAAGCCACTAAATGGTTCATCTAAAATCAAAAGTTTAGGCTCATGCAAAATGGCTGTAATAAACTGTACTTTTTGCTGATTGCCTTTACTCAATTCTTTAATTTTGCGATTTTTATATTCACTAATATGAAATCTTTCTAATAGCTTATCCAGTCTTTCTTCAATAGTTTTCTTATCCAAGCCTTTTAAAGTTCCATAAAAAATGGCTTGTTCTAAAACTGTAAGTTTTAATAAAAGACTACGTTCTTCGGTTAAGAAACCTATTTTATCAGTAACGCTATAATCTATAGGTTTACCATCTAATAAAATCGTTCCTTCTGTCTTATCTAGTAAGTTAATTATCATCCTAAAAGTTGTAGTCTTTCCGGCTCCATTAACTCCTAAGAGGCCAAAAATCTCACTATCATTAACGGTAAAAGAAAGATTATCAACTGCTAAGTGATTACCATAATACTTAGATACATTCTTTAATTCTAACATATTATTCCTCCGTTTTAATTTAATCATAAAATTTTCAAAAAGAAAAGTTCTTTAGAAAATAATATTTCCAAGACTATAGATTCTTTCCAAGTCTTTAGGTATTTGCTGATAGGTATTAGTACTTACTATTCTTTGATAGTCTTTTAATCTAATGGATGTTATTCCTTTTAAGAAGTTATCAACTTCATTTGAATTTATCTTCATCTGATAAGGGTGATAAGTCAAGATTTCATGATTATTATTATAAATAGTAATAGGATTATAAAAGTCAAAGAGATAATAATTATCATTCTTAAAGATAATATTAAATCCATATAATTCATGAATATCATTGTCTTTGTATTCGCCAATTAAATGAAAGGCATCGTATCCTAAAAGAGTTAAGATATTAGTGGCTAAAAGACTATATTCTAGGGAATCAGCCACATTCTTATGTTTTAAATCATTAATATCAGGAATATTTAAATAATTAGGCATTCTAATGGTTAAAAAGGTTTCTTTCTTTAGAGTTCTACTCGTCTTTTGACCAAAAAATTCTTTTAGAAAAATAGGAATCTTAAGAATTGCTTCGTTACTATTTAGAATTTTCTCTTCTTTTAAAAAGTTTATAAAGTCATAAAGATAAGTATCATCTTGAATAGAATAATAATTATTATCTAAGTCATAATATATTTTAACATCATCAGGAATAAAACCATAAAGAGGTTTAGAATAAGTATTTAAAGTTAAGTATCCTAAAGTCTTATGCGTTTTATAAGTATTTTTTAAATTTTGAATAGTCTTTTTAACTTGAAAAAGCATGTCAGCTTCTGGTAGCTTTATAATCTCTAAGATATCCTTATTTTGCATAACTTCACCTCAAGTAGTCTCTTCTTTTAGTATTGTAGCATAATGTCTCTTAAAGATAAAGAAAAAACCTATCAGAGTTCTGATAGATTTTAAGAAAAAATAATATGTCTGTCAAACATATTATTTTAGTTGTGGATTTCCTAATATAAGATTCATATTGACAGATAAAAGTCTTATATTTTTATCAATATTCCACATATGCAGCATATACTTAATAGATTGATAAACGAGGCAATGTGCAAAATAACCATCAAAGGGTTTTAACAAAAAATCATTAAATAAATATAATATATATTTACTTGTAATATGTATAAGAATAAATCTTATACCCAATAGCACTTCCTCTACTATTAAGTGATTTAATCATACCATGATTTTTTTGTTTTGACAAGCACTTTTAGTAAATTTTTTTATAAAATTTTTAAAACATTTTCATACTTTAAGGAAGCTTCTAAAAGATAGTCTTTTTTTCTTAAGGAATCAAGGAGATTTTTGGGAATACTTTCATAACCATAGTAGATGGCCGCAACCGCTGATGCTAGTCCTCCAAGACTAGAAGCTTGATTACCTAGATTAACAGAGCCAATTAAAGCTTGTTTAAAGGAAGCACTGTTAATTAGACAATAAAAGAAAGCTTCTAGGGTATCTACTATATAATTATTAGAGCTAATCCGCTCTAAAGAATAGATATAAACATTATTCTTTAGAATATTATCAAACTCTTTAATGGTCTCATTTTTAAAATATAAAGTATAATCTAAAGACTTTAACATGCTATAACTAGCTAATTTGTCTTTACCATGTAAAAGGAATAATACATATCTCGTAAAAATATAAGAAGCCATAATAGCTATTTCGTTTTGATGGGTAATAGAAGTAACATTTTTAACTACAGAATAGATATCATAATTTCGGGATTTTGTATAATAAAGGTAAAAAGCAACAGGAATCATCCGGGCTAGAGGTTCATTACCACAGTCACTATAACCATCACCCCCACATTTAGGAGCATCAATCTTTAGATCGAAATACTTACTTAAAGCATGTTTAGTCGTAAAATCAATATCGATTAAGGTATCGGTAGCGGTGTATTTAGCTGTCTTATACCAAAGAACCATATTATCAGCAATTTTGTTATAGTCCATTTTCTCTTTTTGAATAACGGCATCCAAAAGTGCTAAGATGCTGCTAGTTCCACTACTCCAAGTTCCAATAGGTAAATCGGCAAGTTGGGTTAATTTGGTAACAGGATTAGTTAATAATTTTTCTCTGCTTTGGTAATTTAGGGGAAGACCAAAGGCTTCGCCCAAGGCATATCCTAGGATAGCAGCACTTATTTTACTGTACATATTACACTTTCTTTCTAAGGCAAAAAAGTAAGCCTTTTTAGGGGCTTATTGATATTTTTTAAAGATACTTTTTTTTATAGGAATTATCTCTTCAGGTTCAATTCTTTCGTTTTGTAATAATTTCTTTCCATTAGTAGTAAGTAACTCTTCCATATATTCCTCAGAAATAATATTTCTGAGAATTTTTTTTAGTCTAGGAATATCTTCATAGAAAGTATCAGTCTCATGATGAATATCACTACTTAGAAAAGTAATCATATGATGTTTTAAAAATAATTCTAAAGTCTTTTTAGCTTCTTTACCATAACGGCTAAATAAGGAGCCAATATTACTTTGAAATAATGCTCCCGCTTCAATTAACTCTTCAATTCTTTTAGGATTTTCTTTTAAAAAGTAATATCGTTCAGGATGAGCAATAACAGGAATATAGCCATTACTCTGTAAATCAAATAAGATTTGTTTAAGAGCCTTATATTCATTATTCATCGGTAACTCAAAAAGAACATACTTAGTATCATTAAGAGAAGAAAAGACCCCTTCTTTTAATTTTTTCACTAAAGAATCATCAATATAAATCTCATTACCCAAATAAAGATTTAATGGAATATTTTCTTTTCTTAAAGTCTCTTTTAAGTCATTAAGCAATTCTTCATTTTTCTTTTTAGAACTATTATAAGCACTACCTAAAATATAATGAGGTGTTAAAACGATATCTGTTATCCCATTTTCAGAGGCTTTCTTTAAGATAGCTAAAGATTCCCTCTTAGACTTAGAGCCATCATCAATGTTAGGTAAAATATGACTATGTAAATCAACCATAAAGAGTCCTACTGATAATACTTACTGTAGTAACGATCTTTTGATGAAGGGAATTTATTCAATATAACTCCCGCAATTTTATTTTCAAATTGGGCTAAAGCTTTCTTAGTATTTTGTAAATATTCAATAGGTGTAACCTTATAAGCCGAGACGATTACAATCTTATCTACTAAATCAGCCATAATAATAGAATCTGTTAAGCCTCCAACTGGAACGCCATCATAGATAACTAAATCATACTTACTCTTTAGGATTTTAGCAAGTTGTCTATTTTTCTCTGATGCTAATAATTCACTAGGATTAGGAGGCACGATGCCCATTGGCAAAACGTAAATATTTTCATACTTAGTCTTTTTAATATATTTTTTATAGTTTTTATCTACATCGTCTAAAAGTAAGTTTGATAAGCCTAATTCATTATCAACATTAAAGATTTTGTGTTGACGACCACGACGAAGGTCGCAATCAACAATTAAAACTTTAACGCCAGCTTGAGCGAAGGCAATAGCTAAATTAGCACAGATAAACGACTTACCTTCACCACTAAGAGAACTTGTCATTAAAATTGATTTAACAGGTTCATCAATTGAAGAAAATAAAAGGTTGGTACGAATAGTTTTAACAGCTTCCGCAACCCCACTTTTAGGGTTATTAGCGACAATTAATTCATTATTCATTTTCTTTTTCCTTTCTTTTCTTTAGGGACGTACTTCGATGGGACAACACCAAGAGTTGGTAACCCAATCTTTGTTTCAATCTCATCAGTACTCTTAATAGTTGTATCAAAATAAAACATTACAAAGATAACGGCACATGATAAGACAACCCCAATTAACATTGCAAGCACTACGGTCTTTAATAAGCTTATATTATAAGGGTTATTAGAGACCTCTGCATAATCAACAATAGCGACGTTTTTAATACTATAGTATCTAGCAACATCATTACTAAATACTCTAGCAATCTCATTAGCAACATCTTTAGCTATTTCTTTATCGGTACCGTTAACCGAAATACGAATAATTTCCGTATCATCTTCCGTGGTAACATTTACCATCTTCTTTAATTCATCAGTAGTCATATTCAAGTTTAAATTATTAATAACTTGATTTAGAATGCTATGTGATTTCATTATGACACGGTAATTAGATATTAAGTTTTTATTCAAAGTAATATCACTTTGGGTAATAGATTGATTAATATTAGTATTTTCGTTATTAGTGGTTAAAACCATTGTCGTATAGGAGTTATAAAGAGGAGTTTTAAAAAATATTGTATAAACTGCTCCAAAAACTACACACACTACGGCCGCAAGTGCCACCATAAACCATTTACTCACAAAATAATCAAATAATTCTTTTAAATTTATTTCTTCCATATAAAATCCTCTCAACTTCCAATATTATATAATAAATGGTCATCTCTTTCAAGATAGAAAAACCACAATTACTTACGATTTGTAACTGTGGTAGAACGCATTTCATCTTCGATTTTACTTGTGTTGGCACTAACTTTTAAAATACAATATAAAACCAATAAAATAATGGATATTAGTATAATAAACATAGTTTCTCCTTTAGTCTTATTATAACAAATACCCCATTTTAATTAACTAATTATCGTTCGACAAATATCGACATTTTCTTTTAAAATACCTCGTATAAATGATAAGACCTATTAAGGAGCCTGAGCCATCAATTAAGGTATCTAAGACTTTAGCCGTTCTTCCCGGAATAAAAATCTGATGAATTTCATCACTAATCGCATAAAGATAACAAATAATTAAAGCAATCATAAGCATTCTTTTATTTAGTTTACCATAGGTACTTAAATAATTTAAAACCAAGATTCCTAAGATTAAGTATTCCGTAAAATGAGCCATCTTTCTTATATAAAAGGTACTATCTTCAACCTTTTTCTTAACTTCCGTTCGCGTATATTCTTTATTTGTTACATTAGTGGCAACATTTACGATGGCACTGGTAACAACATTACTAGTATTTGTTGATTTAACACCATTTTGATTAGAAAAGCTAAAGATAACAAACATCCAAATGATAACTAAGATTCCGGCAAATAGTCTTTTATTATTCTTAAGTGCTTTAAAGAAACCGGTACTCATCAGACTTAAGAAGACTCCAAAGATAATACTTATAAGTCCAATTAGATTAATATGTGTTAGAATACTATTAATAAATTCTTTTAAGATATTACTAATGGATTCATTATAAAAAGTAATATCATTTATACTTATAATATTTTTAATATAAAGAACTAGGCCTATAAGAAGGATACCATTAGTAAATAAAGAGACAATAATATTTCGGTCTTTAAAGAGATATCTATTTATGAGATAAGTTATTATAGAGATAATAATGCTAAATACTAAAACTATTTTACTCAAGAGATGAACTTTATTAAATAAAGGTCTTACTTTTTCAAAAGTATTATTATAACTTATTTCTTCTTTATAGATACTAACTAATTTAGCAACAAGAGTACTGATGGTATTCTTATTTTCTACTTGGATATTATTAGTCTTAACGTAGTCATTTATTCTTTTAGTTAATTCTTCCGTAATAGTGGTTGTATCAGTCTTTATCTCTTTATTAGTATAAAGATTATCTAAGGCCGTTATAATAGTCTTTTTAATATTATCTTTAGTAATAACATTGTCTAAGATATTTTCTTCTAGTCCAGATTGCTCTAAGTAATTAGATACTTCTTCTTTAGTATTTAAATATAGTTCTTGATAGTAGTTATTATTTTCTAAAAGCTCTAGAATATAAGACTCATTAAAGATTGTTAATAGAAGAATGAGACTTAAAGTTAAGAGAAAGAAACTAATACTTTGGATAAATTTAGTTATATAACTAAGGATTATTTTCATAGATTAGTACCTCTTATCTTTTTAGCATAGACAACATATCTTTTATTACGATACCCTACTCCTCCAGTGGGATAACAAGTATAAAGAAGAATATTTTCGCCATCACTTTCTAGGAAAGTATTAAATTCTTGGTCAAGTTCTTTTTCGGTAAAAATAGCTGTCTTAGTGATAGAATAAGTATAGTTACCATAATAGGTATTTATGTTAATCTCATCACCAATATTTAGTTTGTAAAGATTGCCAAAGTATTCTAAACGATTATGAGCAGCAATGATAATAGGTAATCCTTCTCCCGGAAAGAAAGAACCAATATACCGACCAGCCCCTTTCTTTAGAATAGTTAAGGAGTCTCCGTTATAAAGATTAATTGTAATATCGATATTGGGAATATTAATGGTCCCAAATGTATCGCCATAAGCTGGGAGAGGATTTAATCTTTGCGTCGCGGAATCTATTTTTAGACTGATATTGGTATCACTACTAGGTTTACTAGCTGTTTTGACAGCTACTTTATTAAAAAGATTAATATAAGTAGTTACTTTATCTTTAAGAGTAAAATTTACCAATAGTATCAGAATTGATGCAAAGAAAAAAGCGATTGCTAACTCGCTAACAATCACTTTCCCACTTTTCTTTAGTAAATTAAGCATTTTGTTTTTTGGCTTTAACAGCAATTGTTGCGATTCCGATTACAGCAACTACTGAAGCAATGGTAATTACTAAGTTTCCGTTAGTATATTTAACATCAGTTTTAACATTTACTTTATCATTAAAGAATGCTTTTTCTGGTTCATTTACATAACCAACGAATAATTTTCCATTTTTAATACTTACTGGAACTTTAGTATTAGCGCCAACGTTGTTTACTAGAGCTTTTAGTTCATTTTTAGAACTTGTACTTAACTTAGATAAATCAGTTACGTTAGCATTTTTAACGATTTCTACAGCTTTATCTACTTGAGATGCAATGTAATCACAATCTGCTTCACTAACTTCATTTTGTTCTAAGTAAGTCTTAACCATATTGGCATTACCAGCTTCTAACTTGTAAGTTACGCCATTAATAGTGTAAGATTTTGTTAGTTTGTCTTTTAATTCATCCTTAGACATAGCGTTTACGCTTACAGTAGTAAGTAGAACTGCTACAAATAAGAATAATACTTTTTTCATATTTTTCATATTCTTCTTCCTCTCTTCTATAGACATTTTACTATTATACTTTTTATTTTGCAAGTTTTCTCTAGTCTTTTTTTAATTTTTTTACTTATTTAAGGTCAATAGTTTAATATGAGTGAATTAATTATGTTCTAAGTAAACTATTTTTAAAAGGGAAAGTTTTTGTACTCGACTACAAAATCTTTGGATTTTTTCATACTTTTTGTACTAATATATAAGCTATATTAAATTTTTCATAATTTTTATTATAATATCAAGATTACCTTTTCATCTTGATTTATTTATTTCATTACAAATACCTACTACTTTATTAATATAATCATCGATATATTTTCTTTTATAGACATATATGTATGATGGATGTTCAATGTATACTAACTTGCTTATATCAAGATTATTCTTTTGAAAATATTTACTAACGAAATTATATGTTAATTTACCTAGAACAAAGATGATCTTAGGATTTAACTCTAGTATTTCCAAATTTAAATTATTTATACAAGCATTCATCTCTTCTTGATTGGGATATCTTAATTTATTATTTTTATCTAATGGTAAGCACTTAACTAAATTAGTCTTATAAAATCTCATCTGGGGAAGTTTATCTTCAATTAGTTCAATTATTTTACCGCTATTGGTATCATTATCTAAGGGAATAGATGTACTAATATTATCAACTTTTTTAGCAGAAAGTCCTACCCACATGATATCACAATTTCTAGGAGTATCTAATAATGGTCTTTGGTTTAAACATAGACTACAATTGTTACATTTTCTTAATTTTTCTAATTTCATTAATGTTTTTATCAAGTTCATTTGTTTTTACTACTAGTTCTTCTATTAACTTATCATCACAATAGCTAAAATTACCAGCTGTAAAATTAAATTGACTTCTTCCTTTCATACTATTTAAATTATCATTATGAACATAACTAATCTCTTTATTTATTTTATTATATAGTTCAGTTCCATGATAAGGTCTAAACTGGAAAGCGCTGGCTCTAAATTTACCAATACTGCTCTTAGAATATTCTACTAATTCATTTACAACATTAAATGTTTGATAAGCATCTTCTGGCGTTTCTTCTAAAATACCGTACATTACGTAACCTTTGACATTTATTCCAGCATCTAAGACTTTTTTAATCACTGATATAACATCTTCAATATCACCAACTTTATGGATCATTTGCCGAATCTTATCACTTCCTGATTCAATGCCAATTTCTAACTCTTTACAACCAGATAGGTATAAATTATTAAGTAAGTCTTCATTACCCTTTAGAGATAAAATATGAGACATAGCTCGAAAGTTAAATGGCAAGTCTTTAAATATATCAATAGCATCAATAATACTTTGTCTATTCTTAAGAAATAAATCATCTAAAATTCTAATTGACTTAATATCTGGATTGTTTTCCTTAATCTCAATTAATTCTTTTTTGATATGTTCTTTACTTCTCATTCTTACCTTAACATCGCTATTTAAAGACCTAGCCCCACCACAGAAGGCACAATTATATAGACATTCTCTTGAAGTTACAATTGCTTCTTCATATTCATTATAGGGGTTTAAAATCTTTCTTCCTCGAAAGTAAGCTCTATTTAAATTAAGTTTATCTAAATTGCTTGGAAAATACTTAGAGTTATTATTAACTAAGTAAACGTAACGATTATCATAATCGACTAGAGATTTTTCCGTAACTAATCCTTCGATAATATCTTTAGTAATATACTCTCCTTCTCCAATTGTAACATTAATTTCATTAGGAGTATTAAATTTAATAATCTCAGGATATAAAAATCTCGTACTTTTACCCCCAACTATGAATTTAGTTTTAAATTTACATCTTTCAATAAGACATTTTACTAATTCAAAGTTAACAGAAAATATATTTATTCCGACTGCTACGGGTTTCTTTTGTTCGATAATTTCTAATAACTCATCAATAGTATAATTATTATAAACGGCATCAATTATTTCAACATCATAATCTTTTTCTAGAGAAGTTGCTATATATCCTAGTCCATACGGTGGTAAGTAATCTTCTTTATCTGATACTTTTCTATCAAAGATAGGTGAATTAATCAATAATACTTTTTTCATCTTAATAAATCCTTTCTGGTTAGATATTATACGATAGTTAATGGTAATCATTCAAGAATTTTCTTTTCAAAGAAAAAGAAACTAAGTAAATTATGTTTCTACTCAGTCCTTATCATTCAGAATATTATTGACTAATATTCCAACATTTGTTCCTAACTCATATTTTATTTTAGTTACATCATCCATCTAGATATGCCTTATCTATTTTACGATCAAAACGAGCTACATCTTTAAACTCTTCTAAAGAATACAATTTTGTATTTCCAGTTTCTTTCTTTTCAGTAAACCAAATTTCATCTCTTCTAACTAGTTCAAAATCCAAGATTCTTAATTCATTAGTAGTAATTATTAATTGATTTTGTTTATTGCTTTCTAAAAACAATTTTAATAATCCATTAACAAGCAATGGGTGTAGGCTACTATCTAATTCATCAATAAAATTTGCAAAATCAACAATTGATATCCATTTTAGCTAGATATCTAATAATCTTATCTTTTTTATCGACATAATCAAGAGGCATTATTTTGTACGATGTTGGTCTTATGATTACCATATCATTAACAGAAAAATTATAAACATTTATAATGTCTTTAAAAAATTCGCTATTATTTTGAGACATTAAAAGGCGTCTTGACATTTCTAAAAGAAATAAATCAACATTATTAGTCTTCATTTCTTTTAAACATGTATCAAAATATTCATTTTTGCTTTTATATCAGAGTTAATTATTTTTTTCTTTAAATCTCTTTCAAAAATAATTTTTTCAGCTGGTTTAGTCATATCTATTGACCATTCTGATACTAATTCTTGTTTAGAAAAGTTAAGTTCAAATCCATATGAATATAGTTTTTCTCTTCTGTGTATGGGCAATTATTTAAGTAATTTATTATAATTAGTTTTATCTTCTCTTTTTAACTAAATAATAGCCTAAGGCTCCTAAGCCTCCTAAAGTAACAATACCAGTTCCTATATTAGTATTATCTTCATTCTTAGTAGTATCTTCTATATTATTATTTTCTTCTTTAGAATTGTCTATAACTGGTTCTTGATACTTTATACTTAGATTATAAGTTTTAGTTTGATTATCCATAGTGCTTAATACTACTCTATAAGTAGTATCTTTATCTATAGTATCTTTATTATCTATTAGTTCTTCTTCATCTTTATAAACTTTAATATTTATTTCTTCTAGGTTATTAATATTAAAGTTTATATTTTTATCATCTACAGTAGTTTCTAAGTCTTCTTTATCTAAGATAATATCTTTGTCATTAAGAGATAAGTCTAATATATAATTTTCTAAATTAACTCTTCTAGTAATATTTAGTATATAGTCTTTTTCTTTCTTAGAATTAGTAATAGTTATTTTAATTTCTCTTACTTTGTTTATTTCTAAGTCTTTAAGATTACCATTAATCTTAATAGTAGCATTCTTATCTTCAGGTGTTACTTCTAGATTAATATTTTCTTCATAGGTATTATAATCCATAATATCTTTAATATTATCTATAGATTCATTATTTATTAGAATACTTTTTATCTTTAGATTAACACTCTCTTTTTCTTTCGTATTAGATGAATAATTACTCTTAGAATTATTCTTTTTAGATGAATTATTATTACTCTTTAGACAAGGAGGAGTAACGGGACTGCCAGATGGATAATATCCACTTTTATGACGAACTGCTTTATGCCAATGACCATCGCCATGTTGACCATACATAATTCCATCACAGGTTATTATGCTACTACTTCTTAATTTACCTGAGGTTGCTAAGACCTCGCTATAACTAAAGATAGTCATACTACTTAATAGAATATACCCTATTACTTTTACTACTCTTTTCATATTTAATACCTATCAAAACTAACTCATATAAGTTATATTTTATCATAAATATATTGGTTATTAAAGACTTAAAAAGACATTTCAACTCTCGATAATCTAGTGGTGAGCTAAATTTTATCAATCTTAGATTTTAAGAGGCTTCAAGGCCTCGTTTTTAATATTTTAACCTTCATCGTATTTTTTACGGCTGATACCCTTTATTTTTCTATTTTTTTTGAATTCCTATCTTTTTTAGTTATACCACTCAATTTACTATTCATAATATACAGTATCCTTAATCTTAGAAATGCAAAGTTTTTATATCCAAAAGCCACTCTTTTTATTACTTTTATCTTATTATTTAATCCTTCCGTAAAACCATTTGAAAATCTTTCATCTATAAATGAATTCACTATGTATGGCAGCCAATTTTTTATTGTATTTGCTACCTCAACCATTTCCGGAATGCTGTAGTCATATACCATTTCTATCCATGATTTTATTTTCTCTTCAGCATGGTCATAATCGCTATAATTGACTAAATCTAAAAACATCTCTTTTAATATATATGCATCATGTAATTCATTACTTATATTTAGCAATTCTCATTTTATTTCAATCTTTAATATTTCTAAAAAATGTTTATTTTAAATCTACGTGTATAAGTCCACCAATCTATATCATTGCTATATTTTCTAAGCAAAATAACATTCTTTTTATTTTTCAATAATCTATATTCTTTACTATTATAACCAAAACTTTTTTATATCTTATGCTAACTTTATCTAGCGCATCCATTATATATCTAGTATAATGAAATCTATCTACTACGTACTTGGCTTTAGGAAACATTGCTTTTTGTACTAGTAGATATGGTTCATACATATCTGATACTATGTATTCCACTGAGTCTCTATTATTGCAATGTGTAAAGTAGCTTAATAGAGATTCTTTTTTTCGTTCAGGTAATACATCTAAACATTTTCTATGTATTAAATCATTTAAAACAAAAGAATATTTTCCACAGTCAGTATCTGCTTTAAATTCATCAAATGATAATACTCTTGGTAAATTAATAATATGCTTCAAATAATTACTCATCGTTTGTTCAAAAATTTTTCTAACAGTTTCTGGGCTTAAACCATTATCCTTAGCAATGTAAGCAATGCTTAAATTATAATTAAGCAAGTCTTTTAAAATTTTTTGTTCTAACTTATTTGAGATAGTTTTACCTTGATTATTCAAATCTACTTCTTCGGTAAATTTCTTTTTACATTTATGACATATAAATCTCTTTTTGGTTATTAATATCCTTGTATCTTGCTCAAATAACTTTAAATATTTAAGCTCGATTGGTTTCAAAGTATCGTGAACACTTGAAGTATACTCGTTACAAATCGGACACCTTTGCTTATTGTTTTTACTTATAACCGATATAACTTTTATAATTTTATTACCTTCCTTGACCTCATTTACAGATGTAATTTTATAATTTTTAAGATTTAAAACTTGTTCCAAACTTTCCATTTTCCATAGCCTCATTTCTAAAATGAGTTTAACAAAAGGAGACAACTTTCTTCAAGTCATCTCCCCACTAAATTATCGAGCTTAACAATAAAAACTCCCCAGTAAATTGCAAAAAATGGAGTTACAAACTCCCCACTAGATTATCGAGAACCAAAAAAGAACTATCGAGAAAATTAATTATTTAATTTCTCGACAGTTCCTTTACTTACTTTATTTTTTTATATATATAATATATTAACTTATTATTTCTTGCCATAATTTTTATTTTAGTTTTTATATTAGTCATTTTACTAACTGTTTTTTTATAACCTAATTTTGGATAATTGTCTAAGTATATACTATAAGCCTTAGTTTTTTTCATAGGATGGTTCAATTGTCCGTTTTCTTTGCATGCTTCACCTATTTTTCTTTCTTCAATGTTACATTTACTTTTTATAGATTCAACTAATTTTAACCCTTTTTCAGTATTAGGTAATATTACAGAAATACCCTTTTTTTCATCATCATAAATTTTACTATCTTTTGAAAGTCCCCAAAAATCTCCAATTGTAATATCAGATATTCTTTCTCTTCTAGCATACCTACAGCTATAGCAATTTTCTCTATAGAAGTTTCCAAGCAGAAAATTTCTATAGTAATCATTATTCATAGAATTATTTTCGTATAAAATATTTCCCTCCATGGATACAACCTTTAGGTTGAATCCATTTCCATCTCTGAAGGAAATGGATTCAACCATTGATGAATCAATGTTTGATTTTTTTAATTCATCAAATAAAAGCTGTTGACTTGGCACTCCGTGGCAAATTATATCTACTGTAGTTAAATTATCATAATCTTTCATTAAGAATGATTTTAAACCAGATACTTGGCAAGGAGTCCCTATAAATAGAACTTCTTTTTCTTCAGTTAAATCCTTTTTTATTTGTGAAAATGCATCATTAACATAACAATGAACATACTTAGATCCTTTTACTTTGTATAAGTCTTTAATATTATCTATTCTGATGAAACTTAATTTTTCCTTTGCTCCAAGATTAGATACACCATAAACTATACCTTTCTTGCTTAAGATATATTCATAAAAAACTGTTGCAGCTCCACCAGACGTACTTTGAGATCTTTTATCCTTGTCTTTGATATACATTGCAAATGCTGTAATAGGTTCTTTGAAATCTAACTCATTTTTTAATTGTGGGCAAACTTTTTTACATAGTCCACAGTTAATACATTTTTCTTTATTTATATGAGGATAAATATTTCCATACTCATCTTTTTTCATCTCTATTGCTTTCTTTGGACAAATATTATAACATCCAAAGCATCCAGTACACTTTTCTTTTGAACAAATCATTTTTCATCACCTTCTTTTAAAAATTTTGTTAAATATGTTGCTACAAATTTTAATCCAAAATTTTCTGGATAATATTAAATTTATTATTAATAATGTAGCAATTATTATATAACTATATGTAGAATCAAAATAAACAATTATTGATGATATAAATAGTAAAATTAAACTTGTCGTTTTGCTTTTATCTAATGCTTTTAATTGTAGATATTTTTTTGTATCGAATACTCTAAATACATATACGCAAATATAACTAACACATGTTGCAATTGCAGCTCCTATAATTCCAATTCTAGGTATCAACAAGAAATTTAATATTACATTTACCAATGCACCTATAGTAGATGACTTTAAAAATCCCATACTATCTTTATGAACAGTATATTCGTTTGAAATAAATGTCCCTAATGTTAAAAATATAGTACCTATTATTAGAGGAGGAATATATTCCCATGCCGTGAAGAATTCTTTACCAACATAAATTTTCATTAAGGGTTTTAAGATAAACAATATTGCAATGGAAACTGTCACAACAATATTGAATAGTGCTGTATAAACACTATTAGTATACTCATTTTTATCTTTGCTTTCTTTTTCTTTTACAGCAGAAAACATCCATGCTTGATTGAATATTGTCGTCAATGTAATAACAATGGTAGGTAGTTTATAAGATACAGCATAAATTCCATTTGCTTCTATGCATATCATTGAAGAAACCATTACTCTATCTAACGAATTCATAATCCACCACATCAATGAGTTGGGAATCAAAATTACTGAGTATTTAATCATTTCCTTTGCTAGTTTTTTTTCAAATGATATTTTTCTTAGAGAATAAAATATTTTACCTCTTATAATACAAAGTATAGTAGTAACTAAATATGCAATAATATATGCAATAATATATCCTTTAATTCCTATTTTTAAAAAAGCTAAAAAATAAATATTAAGTGATGCAATAATTAGTGTTTGGACTATACTGATAATTGAATAATCCAGTAACTGTTCTTTTCCCCTTATATAACAAAGATATATATGCGATGAAATAAATGTCATCATATATATACTTAATAACACAGCATAATTACCTGTAACTGGAATAATTTTTAATATAGGAATGCTTAAAGCACTTATTAATAAAGAAATAAATAATATGATTGTACCTATGCTTAATATTTTTTCCTTATTTAAATCTTTATCCATCGAATATCTCATAACTGCTTCAGATATATTTAGAGTAATTAATGGTACTATCACTGTAGTTAGCATTGTTATTAAATCTATTGTTCCATATTCAGAAGTTGTTAATATATTTGTATATAAAGGCACTAAAAAGAAAGTAATTAATTTAGAGCCAAAATTACCGATTGATAAAATTATTGTGTTTTTTATTAAATATTTATTTTTAGTTTCTTTATCCATTTATATTCGCCACCTATAGATTTTCTTTTAAATATTTTAGTGTTTTACTTCTTTCATCTGTAATAATTTTATTTGTATTAGAAAAGTCCACTTCTTTATTATATAATATATCAATTTCATCAAGATAATTTATCATACGATCTTTTCTATCTAATTTTTCTAGTAAATATTCTAATTTATTCCTATTAGATTCTCTAATGATTGTACAAAATTTTGTGTTCATTTTTATAGAAAATATAGTTCCATGAAAAGTATCTGTTATAACATAGTCTGCATTTTTGAAATAAGATAAAACTTCAAATGGATGAACAATTAAATTTAAATCAGCTATTTTTTGATAAAAACCGATGCTAACTATCTTTTTATTATATTTTTTTGCAAATTTTTTTATATATCTTTCCTCAGATTTTGTTAAACGCCCAGTATATGCATAAATAATTATATAATTCTTTAAATCAACTTTTTTTAATACACTACTATAATCTGATACTAATACTGGATCAAGGTGCATTAAGGGAGTTTTGTTAGTTAATTTTTTAACAATCTCAAAACTATTTAAATCTCTAACGGAAATACTTTTAAAATTTCTTAATAACTTAGAAACTTCATTTTCAATTTTATGATTTTTTAAACCTTCTAATTTGGTAAATCCAAAAGATGCTGCATATGATACTACATTTACTTTTTCATATCCATATCCAAATAAACCTCTTGAAAATCCAACTGGATAAGGCTGTAAACAATTAAAAACTTCATCACTTCCAATAACTAAAGTATCAATATCTTTATTATAATTTTTATTTTCAATTCCTATAGATTTTAAATAATCATTATATTTAGATTTAAACTGTTTAGAATGATTTCTTTTTTTATAAAAATTTACTAGATTTATATTGTTTCTAATTCTTGATATTAAATTGTCCTTTTTGCTTTCTACTAATGATTTTTCATATTGATAATCAATAAATTCTACTTTATTGCCTAGTTCTTCTAACATACTTTTTAGTCCGTATGCTTGTAAAAAAGAACCATAATTTACTATTCTCTGCATAGACATTATTCCTATTTTTGACATACACTTTACCTCCGTTTAAGCTTAAACTTTGCTTTTTATAAATTTATATAAATTAATGTTTTTTGAAAAAATCAAGGCTTGTACTTTCTTAAACCTGGAAATATTTGGATTTTTTAAGACATATTTCAAATATTTTTTTACCTCTCTTTTCAATTCTAACTTTATCTCTTCATTACACTCTATATTATATTTTAAGAATCTATTGAAATGTGCAATATTCGCAAATACATACGAAGTATATGCTACATACATAAGTTCAGGATGGTATTTGTTAAAATATTCGACTTGACTCTTACTTGCATCTATAAAAGCAGTGTCCATAATTTTATTTCTGCTTATACTTCCTTCCCTTTGATAATAATGATACATTGGTTTAGACTCATATACAATAATTCTGCTTTTATCAAACAATTTATACATCGTATAATAGTCTTCACATTTTAGTCCATAAGGAAATTCAATATCATTAAATAAAGATTTTTCATATAGTTTATCACATGCCGACATATCGAAATATTTAAATGAATTAAGTGCAATAAGACCATCTACATTATCCATTACTTTCTTGATTCCGGTTTTATATTGTGTTAGTTCTCTACCATCATCGTAATTAACAAATCTACCACAAATACTTATATCAGCTTTATTTTCTATTAAGTTGTTATATAAAAATTCATACATTTCATTTTCAATATAATCATCACTGTCTATAAATCCAATGTACTTTCCTTTTGCTTGCTTTATCCCAAAATTCCTTGCATCTGATAATCCACCATTATTTTTATGAAATACTCTAATTCTACTATCATTTTTTTTAAGTCCATCAGCTATTTCTCCTGATTTATCTGTTGAACCATCATCTACAAGAATTATTTCAATATTTTTGTAACTTTGTTTAATTAATGAATTAACGCACTTTTCTAAATACTGTTGGACATTGTAGATAGGAACTATTATACTTATCAATTCATTTTTCATTTATTGTCTCCTCTCAAATATAGTATGATATGGTAAAACTTTATTATAATTTTTAGCCCCTACTGTATATAATGCATACGTACTATATAAAGTTATTATTAATAATGTAACTAAAACTTTTCCTTTTACTTTTTCAATTAGACTTATAGTAAATGGAATCAAGATAATTACAGAAATGCCAGTTGTCCATCTTAATCTCATTAATAAAGGAATACAACCTCCATACATTGCTATTATTGCAGAAATAAATTGCAATAGAACATAAAAATTATATTTTTTTAATTCTTCTTTATCTTTGATTTTATTAATAAAGAAAAGAGAAAATAGAAGTACTGCTACATTAATTAAAACCATAATAATACTAGTTTCTCCGGTATCATATCTTGATCCGATATAATAATTATACTTTGTAAGACTAATAATATATAAAGATAAATTTGTTATAACAGGTTTTAATGCAAGAAAGGCAAGAGAAAATAAACCTATTTTAAAACCATTTAGTTTTACATCATATAGAAAGTATAAGGGAATTAATAGTAAAACTGAATAATGTAGTAATGATGCAAGAAGCATATAAATAATATATTTTTTTAAATTACGTTCTTGAATAAATTTTATTGCATAAAGGAATATTGCAATAGCCATCATTTGTCTCATACCGTTGTAAAAAATAAATATATATGTTGTCACAACTAATAAAAAGATACTAAATGTAGGGCTTTTTGACTGCTCCAATATAGCTTTATAAATAAAATGAAAAAAGATAACAGAGCAAATTATAAAGAGCCACGCATAATCATACGTAAAAATTTGAATAAATTTGCATAAATAATAGAAGCCAATCTCAACATCTAAATTTCGGTGCCCTATCAGCAAATTGTTAAAATAAGGAACATACGTATAAAAATAATCCTGTCCTACTCCATATCTAATGCCTGATACAATAATTAAAACTAATTCTGATAAATACCAAAATATTTTATTACCTAACGGTATTTTATCATTCACATATTTTTTTGCATTTGCTAAGTACGAAAAAAATACTGCAAATAAAGTCATACTAATATATACTAGCATATCAATCCCTCACTGTTCGTTATAAAATGATATATATTTTAATTCCATATTTTTTGATAGAGTTTTAATATTGAAATCATTAGCTTCAATAACTTGATTTTTTCGATCATAATTCATATTTTTTACTATTTCTTTTGCCCAAACACTAGGTTTTTCGTTTATTGAAATAAAATGCGTATTTTCTGAAATAATAACTTCCCTTGTAATTTCTGACGAAAAGAAGCATTTGATTTTACTTGCTTGAGCTTCTACACCTGTTACTGGTAATCCTTCAAATAAAGATGGGAGAATAAATATATCAGAAGCCTGATATAATTTATCTACATCACTACGAACGCCAAGTAGATAAACACTATCTTCTAAATTATATTCTTTTATTTTTGATTCAATATCATTTCGTGTTTCTCCATCTCCTGCCAGTAATAATATAGAGTCATTATTTAATTTTTTTAATTCTTTAAATATTTCAATCAAATATATATGATTCTTTTGTAAATTAAATCGTGCAACATTAATTAGTACAAGTGTATTTTTTTTGATTTTTAGTTGATTCCTTGTCTGCTTTCTTATTTCTTCGTTATAATCATATTTTTCTAGGTCTATTGCATTTGGAATAAATTCAAATTTCTTATTTCCAAACAAATATTTTCCTGCCTCTGTAGAACAAGCATAATAAACATTTGCATTTTTCTTTGCTCCCTTAAATAAAACATATTTTATATATCCTTTTAAATTTTTTAGATGTGAAGTCCCATGACTATGAACAATTCTAATTTTTACCCCGTTTTTTTTAGCTGCACCTAAATAAAAATATGCTAGGCTAGCCATATGACCATGTACTACTTTATACTCGGGATGTTCTCTAAAAAAGCTACTTACTTGCCTTTTATATTTTATTAAGTTGTAATCTTCACAAACAGAAAAACGATATATTTTACCACCTAATTTTTCAATTTCATCGTCAAAAAAGCATCTTTTTTTGTAATGTACAAGAAAATCAAATTGTACTAAACTTCTATCTATATTTCTATATAAATTCATGATTAGGTTTTCTATTCCACCATTATTCATATTGGGTACTATATGTAATATTCTTATTGGCTCCATAATTATTCCTCCTCACCGATTATACTAAAGAATCCTTTAACCACTTGATTGATTTTTTACGTTCTTCATCAATAATACTATTAATCTTTGAAAAATCTATTTCATTATTAATTACTGACATATCATTTTCATTTTGAGCAACCCGATTTTCTAATCCTGTAATTTTAAGTATACTTTGTAATCTTGTACTGTATTTTTCAGGATACACTATTACAAACGGAGTATTAAAATTTATAGAAAACGCAGTTGCATGAAATGAATCAGTAATTACATACTTTGCATTATCAATTAAGGCTAAAAAATCTTCAACTTTAGGATTGCACATAATTTTTCCTTTTTTGTAAAATTCATGCAATTGATAACTTAGAAATCTAACCTTTAAACCGGTTTTTTTAGATAAATTTTCGGCATACATATCGATTTTTTTATTTCTATTTAAGTTATAGACCAAAATATAATCACTGTCACTATATTTATTTGAAGATATTTTTCGCCATTCTTCACCATTTAATAACAGTGTTGGGTCAACAACATTTACACTATCTTTAATTCCAAGTTTTGAAACAATATCAACTCCACTGTTTTCTCTTAAAGAAATACTATCATATCTTGATAAATATTTTTTTGTTTCTGCGATTTCATCAGTATCCAATTTGCTCTTTCCAAAACTAGCAGCATACGCAATCTTTTTCTTATCATCAGGAGCAAAACTTAAATAATAAGGATAATCAAATTTTTCATTCCATCCACAATTCCAAACTTGATCACTTCCAGTACAATATATATCGTAATCAAAATCATATTTTTCTAGTTCTTCTTTGGTTTTATATACTTTTGGAGTCAAAATAATATGCTTTTTTAAAAATGAGAAAAATGTATGAAATCTTAATATATATGATGGAAAAATAATAACTCTAGCAATAGTACGTAATAAAAAACTATGTTCAAATTTAGCATTTTTATTTTTTATTCTTTTTAGCATACCAATCATAGTTAATCTTTCAGGATAATAATCTATCATCTCAACATCATATCCAAGATTTTTTATTTTTTCTTGCAAAGCAAATGCCTGTAATACAGAACCATAATTTACAACACGATGTAAAGTTATTATACCTACCTTCTTTTTATTTGCCATTATTTGCCTTCTTTCTTAAAAGTTTTCTGTAAACTAAATCTCTTAAATTATTTGGCATATAGCATACAATAGCATGCGGAATAACAGATTTATAATATTCCAATTTAGTAAAATAGCCATTTTCTAGTTGCTCTTTTTTAAATTTTTTTATGCTCTTAAAATATTTAGAACCGCCTCTTCTTTTATAAAAATCAGCACCAATTCTCATGTATACTAAAACATCTTGAATATTATAACATCTACAATTATTTCTAATCATTCTTAACCACATGTCATAATCCTCACAAAGATAATATTCTCTATAATTTCCCGCTGACATTACAACTGATTTCTTAAATAATACAGAAGGATGTCTAAAAGGATTTCTTTTTTTAGAAAATTTAATTATATCTTCATTACTTTCTGGTAAAACGACACTACTTACAACATTATCTATATCATCTATAAATTCTGATACATTTGACCCAACCATGCCTAAATCCGGATTTTCTAAAAACATATTAAGTTCTTTCTCTATTCTATCGGGAACGGAGTAATCATCAGAATCCATCCTTGCTATATATTCATTTCTACAATTTTCGACTCCTAATTTTAGTGCTGGACCAAGTCCTCCATTTTTTTCAATTTTCACTACATTTAAAATCTTAGGATATTTTTCTGCATATTTTTCCACAACCGAATCTAATTCTTCCGTAAGTGGTCCATCTTCAACTAAAACAAATTCATCGGGTTTTACTGTTTGGTTCATCATACTTTCTATACTGTATTCTAACCAATTAGGATTTTCTTTAAAATATACAGACATTAAAACACTGTATTTGGGATATTTTTTCACTTACATCTACTTCCTTTACTTAAAAATAAAACAATAAACTTAATAAAGCATTTAATATTATACTAATTATTTAGATAAAATCAAAGTAAAAAATAAATAATTAGTAAAAAAAATAAACATTTCTTATAGCTATTAATATATTACCACATATACTAAGTAGTTGCTATAAGAAACGTTTAAAAACTATACCAATTATTTATCGGTATCACCATCTTTAATAAGTTTAATCCAGTCTAATAATGTTTTCTCATATAAGACAATTCGAGCTTTTCTATAAATCTTAGCTTTTTTTTCTTTGCAAGCATCTAAAAAATAAACCTTTCTATTATTGATAGTTTTAATATCAAATGAACCGTGAGCAAATGAATTTCTTATACCATATAAAATACTTAAAACATTTTTGCCATTATTATTAGTGAATAAACAACACTTAGTTTCTGATGTTAGAAGATTAGTGTAATTAGCAAAATCATCACTGTTTTTTACTACTTTCCAATTATTCTTACTAATATTGCTTATTTTTTTCATCTTTCTTTCTAATTTGGCAGTATTAGTCCAATTGTATTTTTCTAATGAGCACCCCCTCTGTGAAACTTCTGGTACTAGACAATCAAATAAATAAAAATCTAATATCTTTTTAAAATTCACACTATAGATTATCTTACAATCATATTTTGTCATTTAACTATATTTTCCTTTCTAATATCTTAACTAATATTTTACCACAAGTTATAGCATCACTGTAAGCTCTATGTTCTTCTTCATTAATAATACCTAAATACTTAGCTATAGCACTTTGACAATGACTATTAATAGGTAATCTATAAGAAACTTTCAAAGTATCTAGATACCTAATATATCCACTATATCCTAGTCTTTCTAAAGTATTCTTTAGAAAACGAAGATCAAATGTAGCATTATGTGCTATTAAGATGATATTACCATTTAATACTTCTTCTAAGAAATTTAGCAACTCAATATAAATATCTTTTTCTAGAGGAGCATCTTCTAACATTTCTTCACTTATTTTATTAACTTGATAAGCATGATAAGAATTCTTAACATCAGTTTTAACTAAAGAATTAAAAATCTTAGTATTTTTACCATCAATAAACTCTACTGCTCCTAGCTCTATTATTCTATCTTTATAAGGACTAAACCCAGTTGTTTCAGTATCAAAGGCTATAAACTCAGTATTTAACTTTTTTATAATGTCTTTTGTTAGTTCCACTTCTTCTATTATTACTTCATTCATAAATAAACCTTTTCTAATTGCTATTATAATCACTATAGTAATTTAGTCAAAAAATTATAATTTTCCATAAAAAGGATATACCCAAGATATTATTTCTATGGTACAATTATTGTGCTTTAAGTTTATTAGTTGTAGTTTTGGGAGTGTTAGTATGAATAGTGAAGCAAATACTTTAGAAAAAGTAAGTTCTATATCAATAAGAAAGACTTTATATTTTGGAATAAAAAGATTATTTGATATCTTTTGTTCTTTAATAGGATGTATCTTTTTATTACCAATAGCACTTATTGTTAAGATATCTTACTTATTAAGTGGAGATAAAAAGACAATCTTCTATAAACAAAAAAGAGTTGGTAAAAATGGAAAACCAATATATATTTATAAGTTTAGAAGTATGGTAGTTAATGCTGATGAAGTTCTAAAAGAGTTATTAAAGAATCCTAAGTATAAGAAAGAATGGGATGAGAATCAAAAGTTTGAAGATGATCCTAGAATTACAAAGATGGGTAAAATTCTTAGGAAAACTTCTTTAGATGAAATGCCACAGTTTATTAATGTTTTAAAAGGTGATTTAAGTCTAATTGGGCCTAGACCTTTAGTTGAAGGTGAGCTTGATACTCATAATGGTAATCATGAAATATATGAGGCTGTTAAACCTGGTATTACTGGTTGGTGGGCTGCTAATGGTAGATCTGCTACTACTTATAAGAAAAGATTAGAACTTGAATATTATTATGTTAAAAATTGTAGTATTCTTCTAGATATTAAATGTATATTTAGAACTGTTAAAGCTGTAGTATTTAAAACGGGAGCTAAATAGAAAATAACGCAAATCAATCAAGGTTTGCGTTATTTTTCTTATCAATCTAACTCTAATAAAATCATATACTCTTTCATTTTTAAGTACTTATTAATTTCCTCAGTTAAATTTTTTATTAACATTGGAATATCATTGTTATATTTTTCTAAACTTTCATTTAACTTTTTATAGTCATCATGTAAGGTTTCTTTTGATATTATATTTTTTCTATTTTCTATTAAATCATTTTTATATTTTTCCATTAATTCATCAACTAATCTCTGATCAGGCATATCTTGTAGCCTTTCTAATTCAACATCTATTTGATTATTAATCTGCAGACAATTACTATTATTTAATAGCTTATAGATATATTCACGATACTTTATAATTATTTCTAAATTTAGTTGTTCTAATTTGTTAATCAAATTATTAATGTTTTCTTTGATTGTAATATAGTCGTCATATAATTTAATATTTTTGGTAGGAATATTGCTATTTAATTCTTTTAAATCACTAAAAATATATAACTTATCTCTATAACCTAAAATATCATTATTTGTTTTATCTAATTCAAATAATGCATCATTGTATTGTTTAGCATTAGTCATTAATTGAATTTTTCTAAAAATATCATCTGTTCTAAATGAATTTAATAATGCTACAACTATACCTTTTAAGACATTTAATTCATCAATTTTCTTTTGATAATTATTATTTTTCTTATTTTCTTCGTGTTGAGTTCTAATTTGCTCTCTTGTCATTTTTCCGGAGTAAATAATTGCTGCTGACGCTATTATCGTTTGCAAAATCACTCCCATTAAATTTAACCAATTAGATGCACCAATATGTAAAATATTTGGATTAATAGTTCTAATAAAATTGGCTATCAAACTTATTACTGTGGGGAAAAACAAACACAGCAAAGTAATAACAATTCCGAAAATTATATTTTTCATTTTCTTTATATCCTCTATTTTATTTTTTTTCATTAATTATGCTTGCTATCCTATTTCTTATAAAATTTTCCGTTTGTCTAACATTAGAAAGTCTATTGGCATTGGCAATAAAGTATTCTTTTATATTGCTATCTCTAATTAATTTTTTTTCATATTTATCAAGAGTGTCTAAATACTTTGAAAAGTACTTATCAATCAACTTTTCTTCTGTCTCTACTGATAATTTTTTATATTCAATAAATCCATTTATTCTGAAAAATATTGGCGCTCCTAGTGCTTTAAAAATTTCGTCTTGATTTTTATAATTAGATGTACAAACAATCATTGTATTTTTTAAATTTACTGTGAAATTTTTATCTTTAAAAACACCAGTATCAAACAATTCATAAAGTGCTGAATACATAATTGGGGCACATTTATCAAATTCATCGAATAATATGATATTAGATTTTCGTTCTAATAATTCTTTTGCTAAAGAATTTTCTTGAATTTTTCCCCCATATAGAAAATCAGCATAATGTCCCGACTGAAACATTGAAAATTGATGATAATAAATTTCTTCTTCCAAAAGACTAGCTAAAAGTTTGCAAGTTTCAGTTTTTCCAACTCCACTAGGACCATAAAGCATTATAACAATTGGTTTTTGTTCTAAATTTAATTTGTTATTAATGTATAAGAAGTTACTAAATAATTATAATGCTTCAGCTTGGCCCCAAATCTTTTCAGATGCTTCAGTTTTAAATTTGTTTATAACTTCTAAATCCATTGATTTGTATTCAAAATATTTGAAGTGTATTATTTCTTGTGAGTAGCGATTTTGTAAGTTTTTAACAATAATATCCGGAGGATTCTGTAAATAAATTTCCTCAATATCTGCATATTTTATAAAACTTACAAAATCTTGTAGAGTATTATCAGTTACACTAGAATAATCAGATGAATGTACTATTAAAACCGATGATTCATATTGAATGTTTGCCGGATATCTATTTTTTTCTACATCTAAAGCTAATGATAACAATGTGTAATAATCATTTGCTAATATACACTTTTTTGATAGATAATCATCAAAATTTTTAGTTGGACCATAAAATACTTCTATTCTCATATTACATCCTTAATATACCTGCTAAAATAACATCATAAATTTCTAATTCACCACTTTTATTGCCTTTATTATTCATAAAGTCATTTTCATAGCACGGATTTTCAGCGTTATTATTTGACGAATTATTTTTTAATTTTGTCTCTAAATTTAAACATTCTACGTTGCCCGTTCCAACTTTAATTCCAAAATATGTCAAATTCATATCTAACAAGTCTGTTAGTTTATAGTTGTTTTTTAGACAATTTATATTAAATCTTAATATACATTCACGATATTCAGTATTATCTTCAAGTTTTCTTGCTAAAAAACCATAATAACCATTAGTAATAGTTAATACCTCATCTAATTTAAAAATGTCAACATCTTTTAATTCTTCAATAGTATTTAACATTTCTGAATTTTCAAAAATTTTTAAGTAAGGTAAGTAAGCTTTAAAATATGTTGCTGATTTATCAGGCAGTTCCAATTTATAATCTCTAAATACTTTTACATCCGTATTTTCATTGCTTAGCTTTATAAATTCAACCATTGTATTTGTCTTGATAGTTGACTTCATGATGCCATTATTTTTAAAATCGCCTTTAGTTTCTAAATTTAAAGCAGCACCAAAATTCAATAATTTGAATAATGGCGATTTCACTTCTACTTTAGTTTTTAAACTACCATTACCTTGAATTGTATTTGCGATTTCTTTTAATTCTTCTGTAGTAATTTCTCCTCCATAATTTAAGACCACATAATCTATCGCTGATTCTTCATCATAATATATTATTTTCACTAAATCATTTGAATATTCATTATCTTTATTATTGTTTTCTTCTTTTTTCATACTTTTCTATCACTACTAAAACTCATATGCCTATACTTTATCACATTATTAAAAAGATTTGTTAATAATTTACCATAAGTATATCAATTAAAGTATTATAAAACACCACTACACCAAGCGATGTTTAAAACAGGCTTGCAATAATATTTTTATCATTTTATATCAATTTTTTTCATATTCTGTGCATTTTTTCTCATTAAATTATGAATTTGAGTAATTTACATTCGTATGTTGATCAGATTTAGAAGGCTTTAGTAAGTTTGTTAATGCTTGGTGAATATAAAAAGAACATTAAAATTTTTTTATCGGAGCTAAATAGAAAATATGCCTATTCACGTTTTTTATTTAGATAATAATTATAATGTAGTGTTTAACATAAAAATAAAGAGTTTCTTTATTTTTTGGCAACAGGAAATTTAATATGAAATTCAAAGAAATTAGTATAATTGTCATTTTTCTTTATTTCACAACCATATTCATAATTAAGTGAAGTTAAAATTTCTTTTACCAAACTTAGTCCAACTCCTGTACCTTTTGAAATACAACTTTTTCCTCTATACCCTCTTTCAAAAATTTTTTCCGTTTCATCAACACTTACAGAATTAGTTATATTACCAATGCTCACTTCTGTATATTCCGAAGTTTCTAAAAAATTAATATTTATGCAATCTTTTGAAATTGAATGTTTTATAGCATTTTCCAAAAGAATAAACATAACAAGATAAACATTATTTGTCAAAATAAGAATATTATCTTGATTTGGTGAAAGATTAATTTTTATTTTGCGTTTACTTGCCTGATATCTCAATGTTAATTTTAGCTTCATTAATTGTGGATATATTTTTGAATATATTCTGCGATTATTTGCTGGCATAGGGCCATCTAGAACGTTTAATCTGTAATTTATTAAATCGTATAATGAAGTTATGGCTTTAAGATTATCGTCATTTTCCATTAAGTCATGATAACGAGCATCTATTGACTCAGTCATACTATTAAAGTATGAACCTATATTTCTTAGATCGTGTATGCAATCTCTAAACTCAATATTGTTCATAATTAATTGTTCAATGTCGGTAATTAAACTTATAATTTGAGATCTTGTATAGATGTCAAAATCTTTTATTTTCTGAGATTGACTTTCAATATTTTTTTTAACTTTTTGATCATAATCTTTTGTTATTATACAAGTATAAATTGTATTTCTATTATAAAAAGAATAAAATCCATATGGACATTTATGAATGCCTTTTAACTGATTTTCGAAAATTTCATCGTAGTACTTTTTACATTTTCTATTTTTATTTTTAAGACATTCTTTACAAAATTTTGGTATTTTTTCTTCTGTATCACATAATAACTCGTGTGATGATTTATCATAAATTACTAACGATTTCATTATTTACTCTCCAAATATAAATTAATTGCTTTAATAATTAAATTTATTATATCAACTACAGGTTGTAAATTTTCATATTTTTCTAATTCTTTATATAAATTCTTAGTGGTGTTTTCACCTTTCAATATGCTTCTAACATAGCAGTCTTCTAACACAGCTATACTTGTTATTGAGGCACCATTTTTTAACAAATTATCCCGATTTGTTATCCAAAATTTTATAGGATCATTAATTTTTGAAATATTTTCATCTATTATTTCAGCCAATTCTATACTTTTTAAGTTTTTTGTTATTATTCCGTCTACACATTCAGAATATCTGCTAATTTCAACGCTTTGAGGTTTATTGCTAAATATATAAACAATTTTTTCTGGGTAAGTGCTTTTAATAAGTTTAGCTAAGGCAGCACCTTGATATTTTTCACTTAAATTTGTTGCGATGCCATTTATATCGCAAAATATAAAATCATAGGGTTCTATATCTGATATTTTAACAAACTTTTCCATTATCGTTATATCTAAATATCCAATACTCTTCAAACCATTTTCATCGAATCCCTCATCATCGATAAATAATAGTCTTATATTTTTCTTATCTTTTATTGATACGTTGTTTAACTTTACCTGAGATTTTTTTAAGTCTTCTATTGTTAAGAACTTCTTCATTACTTTAGATCTAAATAACATTTCTAAACATTCCATAATAATTTCATTCCCCCCTATATAAAATTATCTATATATTCTACTAAATATAAAGGAATATTAATAATCTTCCCGTCTTTCTTTAAGTTATTAAGAGATAGTCTTATAGAAATTTCATTATTATTTTCTTTATTAAATCTAGTTAAACTATTGTTATTGGTACTATTCCCTGCTTTTACTTCAATAGGAATAACATTGTTCTTATACTGAATCACAAAATCTATTTCATTTCTATCAAATGTATAATAATGTAAATCAGTATTAAATTTATTGCTTAGCATACTACATACGAAATTTTCTGTAAATGAGCCTTTAAACTCTTCAAATAAACGATCACCTTCAATTATGATATTACTATCTAAATCAGTCATTCTTCTAAGCAAGCCAACATCTAAAAGATATATTTTAAACGCTGATAAATCGTTATATGATCTCAATGGAAAAGCACATTTATTCAAGTTATAACATTTATAGACTAAATTAGCATCATTAAGCCAATTGAGAGCACCTTCATATTCTCTTGCCCGAGCCCCTTCTTTAATCGTCTGATAAACAAACTTCTTATTATCCTTGGCTAGTTGTGACGGAATGCCATCCCAGACGATAGCAACTTTAATTGCTTCATTGGCCGTTAAATGTTTAGAAAAATCGTCTTTATAGGCTAATAAAATATTCTTTTGTAAATAATTTACTCTTTCAATATCCTTATCATTAACCCAACTATTAACGACTTCTGGCATTCCACCGATAATATAATATTTCTTTAGTTGTTCAATTAATTGTTCTTCAAATATTTTAGGTATTTCCTTAATCTCCTTTAAAGATTTCATATATTCTACTAAATTTTCTTTACCGTCTGCTAACAAAAATTCACTAAAAGTCATTGGATATAAAGTTAAATAATCTATTTTACCAACAGGAAAAGAGGTATGAGACAATTTTATTCCTAATAAAGAGCCAGCTGCTACTATATGATACTCTGGAGTTTCTTCCTCAAAATATTTTAAAGAATTTAAAGCATTTGGGCATTCTTGAACTTCATCAAATATTATTAAAGTAGCTCCTGGTTTTATTTTCTTACCAACAACAAATGATAACTGTTCAATTATTCTCTTAGGATCTTTAGTATTTAAGAATAGTTCTCTTAAAGCTTCATCATGATCAAAGTTAAAATAAGCCATATCTTCATAATAATCTCTAGCAAATTCTTTTAGAAGATAAGTCTTTCCTACCTGTCTTGCTCCTCTTAAAATCAAAGGCTTACGATACTTACTATCTTTCCATTCTATCAATTTATTCATTAATAATCTTTTCAAAATTCATCACCTAAAATAATAATATCACACTTTTGCACGTATTTTAACCCCTTTTCATCACACTTTTGCATACTTTTTTGACTAATTTATCACACTTTTGTAAAAAATACTCAATTATACTAAAAAAACACCACCCTCTAGATGATGTCTCTATCATAACGATTATAACTTATATACTCTAGGAAATTCTTCCGCTTCTTTTAAAAGATTCATCTTCATATTAGTACCTAAATTAATTCTAATAGCTCCTAGAATCCCATCATATACAATATAACCTTTAAAAGGAATAAGACTAGTTTCTACTGGATAAGGTAAATCTTTATAATCAATTATTTCATCAATTGGACATCTTAATCCTTTAACCATATAAATAGTATTATTATTACTAAACAAAGTATATTCTAAATCATATTTATATATAAAGAAATTACCTCTAATAGTTCTTTTAAAGTCTTTTAAATATTCTAATTCGATTTTATTAAATTTATAATGATTTTCTTTAACTACTTTATCAACAATAGTCTCTTTATTTTCAAAGAACTTATTAACAATCGGATATAAGTCAGCAGGATTTAAATACTTACTCTTATATATTTTAAGAGTCTCATTAATCTTATACTCTTGATTAGTATATTCTAAAAGAGCAAAATATAATTTATAAAATAAATCACAGTCTTTAGGATGCAAACTAGCATTTACTTGCTTTTGATAACGATAATCTCTTTCCTGTTCAAACTTATTATGTTCTAAGATATCTTTAGCATATTCTTCTTTAGTTAATAATTGATATTTACTAGAAGGCATTTTATCCATTACTTCATCTAATTTGGTTGTACTAAGGCCAAAGCTATTAAGTAGTTCTTTAAGACTTCTTCTATCATCATCAAATAAAACATAATGAGTAACAATTTCTTGTAAGATTGGTGATTTTAACTTTTCCATAAAAGTACTAACTTCTTTATTTTTCTTATCATAGCCATAATAGAAAACGTTAATAAACATTTCATCATCAATAACTTTGATACCCATTTTTTTAGTTTCATATAACGAAATTAATTCATTAGTAAAATCCATATAAGGATGATATACTAACAAATAATCATAGGTTTTATGATAAGTAATAAAAGTATAATACTTAAATAATAGACTATCTAACAATAATTTATTATATTCTTCACTGGATATCTCATAAATACTACTAAATATCATAACCATGTTATCATAACGTTCAAGTCCTAAGAGTCTCATAGCGCCAAGAAGCGGGATAATTAAGTCTTCTTCATGTTGTTTAGCTTTTAAATCTAACTTAGTTACTGCTTCTTTAATACTGTTTTCTAAACCATCCATAAGAGTTACTTCATCACCAGCTAATTTAATTAATAATTTAGATGATAAATTACTAAGGATAAAGTCTTGTAGTTCATTAATATTTTGGATTTTTATTTTCTTTTTGGCTACTAGTTCTTTTAAAAATATTAATTCTTTTAAGGTGCAAATACTAATGATATTATGATAATCTTCATACTCATTTTCTATGGCTTCTAGCATTTTATTTTTAGTTATCTTATCATAGTCTTTGATCTTAATATTAAGAACACGATAAATGTCATAAATATCTTCCTTTGCAAAGTCTTTTAAATATTCTCTATTCATAAGTTATCTTTATAATCAACGTTATAGAAATATTAATTTCTGATTGATTAATTACTCCTTTGTCCTTATTATAAAGGAAAAAATTGGTAACGTAAACCATTTTATAACTAGGATAAAATTTCTCTTAATAAGTTTTTAAATTCAATTTATCAAGAGATTTAGAAGTATTAAAAAACTAATCTTGTTTTAAGACTAGTCTTCTCTTTACTCTTGGTCGTTCTTGCTTAATAATCTCATCATAGGTTATATCTTTTTCTAAATAACAGGTTTCTCCACTTAAAGAATAATTACCATCTTTAACATAAAAAGCAGGAATAATAGTATATTTATGATAGCCAGTTTCTTCATAATAATTATAATCATCAAAATAGGGATTTACTTGATAAGCTAGAATAATACCATCATAATTATAAAGTGCTATATACTCATTATAACCATTAAATCTCGTATATTTATAGTCTTTATCACCATCGATATCAATGATAGGTTTAGTTCTTTGAAATTGATATCCTAATGGTATAGATGCTTTTAAATAATCTTCTAGACTAATAAAGTCTTTTCTTAATTCTTCTTCATTAGAATAGATTCTTTTTGTATCAAGACAAGTTAGTTCTAAAGATGAGCCCCTTCTTAGATGCCAAAAGGCATTAGTATGTTCTAAGGATATAGATTTATTTATAATATCAATATCTCTTTTTATATATAAGTTACTTTTCATAAGTTCCCCCGGACACAATATTCACTATACTATAAAATTCTTCTTTTGACAATGAAAAAAGAACTTAATAGTTCTAAAGTTTTACCCCATAGTTGTTATTAACATCAACACTAGGACTACATTCTTGGACTAAGACGATAATCCACCCTACTATAGGAATTAAACCCATTAAAAGATACCAACCAGATTTATTAACATCATGCATTCTTCTAATGCTTTGAGCAAGTCCTGGGATTAAACTTAAAATAAAATAAATATAAGATATTAAATCCATTATATTTAGTTTACCAATAATGGGAAAATTTGTAAAAAGACCAGATAAGAATCCTAAGACGATACTAATCAAAAAATTAATTAAGACACTCATCCAATAATCTTTTCTCGTAGTACGATCTTGAAAGTTAAAATAATTTTTCCACATCTTTATATAAGAATCCATATAAAACACACTACCTTTCTATATTAATTATATAATAAATAATCCTAATTAGAAAGATAAAAATAGTCAAAAAAAAAAATAGTCTTAGCATTTAGCTTTAAGACTATCTATTTAAAGATATTTAATTCCACAAGTTATTTGGATATTCTCCAGCTTTTACTAATTCTTTTAGGGAATCTCTAACTAACTTAGCATCTTCTTTATAAGTTACCCCATACCAAACACTAGAAGTATTTAAGACTTTAACCGTAATATCTTTCTTACTTAAATGTTTAGTAATAACATCTGGTATTAAGAATTCTCCCTCTAACAAGTTATCTTCATGGTTCTTAAAGTATTCTAAGATATCTTGATCTAAAATATTAAAAATATCTTTGGTAAATAAGAACATATTCATTGATACTAAGGTATCAGTAGTAACGGTAAATGATGGGGCTCCATCTAGAGGACTAGCCGTAATAATACCATCAACACTTTCTACTTTAGACTCAACTAGGTTGGTTAGTAAACCATTTAGAGAGGTACAAACGCCTCTTTTAACAGAGCCATTACTAGTTAAGGTATTCTTTACTTGATACCCAACCATGCCAAAGTTATGACCATTTGCCCCATTTTTTAAGAATTCAGCGGCTTTTTGATAGGCATCAGCGCCATAAAAGTCATCGGCATTGATAATGGCAAAATTTTCTTTGACAACATCACGACAGCAATAGATTGCATGGGCTGTTCCCCAAGGTTTAATGCGATTGCTACCTAGATATTTTTGAGGAATATTATCCATATCCTGGTAGACATATGAAACCTCAATTTTGCCTTCTACTCTTTTGCCAATAGTTTCTTTAAAAACTTCAGCATTTTCTCTTTTAATAATAAAGATTACTTTTGAAAAACCAGCTTTAATAGCATCATAGATTGAATAATCGATGATGAATTCACCATTTGGTCCCATTGGTTCAATTTGTTTTAAACCACCGAATCTTGAACCCATTCCGGCAGCCATAATTACTAATTCCATATTAATTTACCTTTCTAATCCCCTTAAAACTCTTTCTAACCTTTTTTATTCCGAATCTAGCACTAAAAGCAATAGTATAATAAGTATCATCGAGAGCAACAATAATTCCTCGTCCGAAGAGACTATGCATTAGATGATCTCCTACTTTTAAAGGCACAGTATCTGATGTATTATAAAATACACTCTTATCGTGATGCATACCATTATGAATTTCGGAAGCATAAGTCGGTATCTTTTTTTCAATGTCTAAAAGATTCTTATCAATCTCTCCAATAAATCTTGAAGGAGGATTAACTTGCTCACGACCATATAAAATTCTTCTTTTGGCATTTGTTAAGAACAAACGTTTACGGGCTCTGGTAATTCCCACATAACAAAGACGACGTTCCTCTTCAATTTCAGTCTCACTACCAAATGCATTTTGATGAGGAAAAATTCCTTCTTCTAAACCACAGATAAAGACACAATCAAACTCTAAGCCTTTAGCACTATGAAGAGTCATCAAAGTAACAGCATCTTTTTCTTCTTTATGTTCAGACATATCGGCTACTAAAGATATCTCTTCTAAAAAATCACTTAAGTTTACAGAACCAGTTCTCTCTTCAAAGGAAGCAGTCACTGACTTAAACTCTTCTAAGTTATCCAAACGAAGATCATTTTCTAAAGACTTTTCACTTTCTAAAGATGCCCGCATCCCACTTTTATCAATAACATAATCCACAAATTCTGTTAAAGACAATTCTTCCTGAGCCTTAATCATATCATTAATTAAGTCTTTAAATACTAATTCTTTACCTTTCGTAATAGATGCAAACATACTGGTATTATTTTCTCTAGCTATAGCACTTAAATTCTCAACAGCCTTCTCCCCAATTCCTCTTTTCGGTTCATTAATTACTCTTCTAAGGGCAATATCATCATCTTGATTACAAATAAGTTTCAAATAACTTAATAAATCTTTGATTTCTTTTCGTTGATAGAAGTAATAAGCACCGACAACATTATAAGGAATATTTTCTTTTAAGAAGACTTCTTCTAATAAACGTGATTGACCATTAGTGCGATAAAGAATCCCAATATCTTTATAATCATACCCCTCATTATAAAGCTTCTTAATCTTCTCAATAATAGTTAAAGCTTCATCTTTACCATTTTCGCAAACTATATACTGAGTTTTAAGACCATCGCCAATCGTTCCTTTTAGATTAAGCTCTTTTCGCTCTTTATTATTTCTAATAACACAGTTAGCACATTCTAGGATGTTATTGGTACTACGATAATTATTTTCTAAAGTAACAACTAAACAGTTTTTATAGTCTTTTTCGAAGTTTAAAATATTTCGGAAATTAGCATTTCTAAAACCATAAATTGATTGATTAGCATCCCCAACAACAAATAGATTTTGGTATTTATGCGCTAATAGTTTATTAAATTGATACTGAACTTCATTAGTATCTTGATACTCATCAACTAAAATATACTTAAATTTTTCTTGATAATGGTCGAGAACTTCTTGATGTTCTTTAAAAAGCTTAACTGGTAAGACTAATAAGTCATCAAAATCAACAGAATTATTCTTATGAATTAACTCTTCATAAGTCTCATAAATATTTAAGACTTGTTGTTCCATAGCCGTATTAAAAAGATTAGTAATTTCTCTTTGACTTAAATTTTCATTTTTAATAAAACTAATTCTATTTCGAACATAAGAAGGAGCCAGCATCTTAGGATCAATCCCTTTATCCTTCATAATTCTTTTAATAAGACTTAAGACATCATCACTATCTAAGATAGTAAAAGTAGAAGTTAAGTTACAAAGAGTACAATTTTCTCTTATAATTCTTACTCCTAAGGAATGAAATGTTCCTACAAAAGCCTTATTATCAGGAACCAAAGACTCAAGACGTTCCTTCATTTCTTTAGCAGCTTTATTAGTAAATGTTATAGCTAAGATATTATAAGAAGGTATTCCTTGGTCAATTAGATAAGCAATTCTGGTGGTTAAGACTCTTGTTTTCCCAGAACCAGCCCCCGCTAAAACAAGACAAGGTCCTTCTAAATGAGTAACAGCTTTATATTGTTCTTCGTTCAAGCTTTTTAAATAATCCATAGTATCACTCTTTTCATCAGGTAATTAAATTATACCAAAGGTTATAATTAAAGGAAAGAAAAAGCGACTTAGAGATATTCTATAATCGCTATATTCTTTTGCAATTTATCTATCAAGTCTGTTTCTTCATATTTATTAAATATTTCCATAAAATTACTATTGTCCATTAAGAACATATCATAATATTCTTTAAAGATATTAAAGAGATTAGTAACTCCTAAATCACTTAAGTATTTTAAATTAGCTTCTACTAATCTTTTATTAGTAAGTAAGGATTTTTTAATTATTCCAGGAATATCTTCTTCTAATTCTTTAATTTGTTTATTCGTAAAATTACAATTTTCTAAAAAATTCATATCTCTTAAAGCTCCTTTTCTACTTCTTTAAAGTCTTCTATTGTCTTATGAGAGTTATAGAATAAACCAGTTAAAATAGTCTTTTCGTCAATAGTATCTAAATGATTAACTAAGGTAATTAGGTTTCTTTTAGTATTTTCTACTGAGAAAGCTAAGTTATTAATGATATAAGCTTTTTCTTTAGAAACAGTTAAGCTTTCTAATCTATTTAAGACTTTAGAATATTCATCAAACTTTTTAGCACCACTTAAGACTTCATCACTAGCTTTATTCTTTAAAGCCTCATATGCTTCTTTAGAGATTTCACTTTCTAATTCATTAGTTAATTTTTTACTAAGCTTAGGTAATTCTACTTCTTTTTCAACTAATTCTTCTAGAACACTTTGACTAAAGATATAACTATTATAAGAGAAACTATTATTCTTTTCTTCCGTATAAGGGATATTATATTCTTTACAGAAGTTAATTCTTGCGATAACTAAAGGAACATTTTGACTTAAGACTTTAACATTATAAGTTAAGAGATTAGTTTCTCTGGCTTCAATAATTAAATCGATATTATCTCTTAAAGTCTTAGGTTCTTGACATAGCACTTTAAAGACAATCTTTCCATTAGGATTCTTTAAACTAATTTTATATTCTTCTAAGATTTTTAAATTTTCTTCTAGTTTTTCATTATCAACAAGACTTAAAGTAGTCCCAAATTTTTGAAGTTCCATTGCTGTAGGATTATAACCTTTATTCTTTAGACTTTTTAAATTCTTAAGATAATTTTCAAGACCATTTTGGTAAGTTACAAGGCTTACATCTTGCGGATTTATCTCTTCTTCTTTTAAAGTATCTAAAATTTCTTTAGGATTTAGATTACTTGTATCAAAGTGGTCTACTAAGTCAATATCTTGAGGATTTTTTTCTAAGGCAATTAATTTATCCTTAGAAAAATCAATCGCACTAGGTGTTTCTTCTTTTTCAAAAGTTATTTCTTCTTTAGGTTCTTCTTCTTTTACTTCCAAAGCTGGTTCTTCTGAAGTTATAGAATTATTGGTAACCGCATCTAACTCATCTAAAGAAATAGGCTCAATAGCAGGTTCTTCTTCTTTGATTTCAGATGGAGTATCTTGTTTATCTTCTTCAAAAAGGCTCTTTAATTCTTCAAAAGATATGGGGGTTTCATCTTCTAGACGACTTTCAAAAGAAATAATATCATCATTTTCTTTTGGATTTTCCTTTTCTTCTTTCGTAGTATCTTCAGAAGTTACTGGATTTCTAACTTCTTTAGCATCTTCTTCTTTTTCTTCTTTAATATTACTAGTAGGTTCTTCATTTAATAAAGATACAATCTTATCTAAGTCAACAAAAGTATCATCATCCTTAGAGAAAATATCTTCATTATTTTCTTCTTTTAAAGGTTCTTCCTTAACAGACTCTTCTACTTTAATAGTAGGTTTAACAAATTTATAATCCTTAAAGAAAGGAATTAACTCATCTTCAGGGAAAAGAATTAATTTAGCAGTCTTATAAGCATCTTTATCATTAAATTTAACCTTCTTTAAGATATTAATAACATCATCACGCGTAATTTCTACTTCCCCTTGACTTGAAGCCTCTAATAAATCTATTAATTTACTTTGGTTCTTTAAAGCTTCTTTTATAGAAATTTCTACTTCTTCAATAGTAGTATTCGCATCATTTAGAGTTTCTTCTTCTTTCTTGATAGCAGTTTCTAAGTCTGTAATATCATTTTCTCTAATAGTAATCTGTAAAGGTAATTGATTAGTTAATTTATCTAAATCTTCTTTAACATTAATTTTTAATTTCAAGACATTAGTAATCAAACCTAGGTCAGTATCTTTAAGATGAGAAAAAGCTTCTACTAAAGTTTTATTTTGCGACTCTAGAGCATTGATATCATTCTTAATATGCGCAATTGTCTCATTCTTAGCAGCGATATTCCTAGTCGCTTTAGCTACTATATCTTCATTTTTATTCTTCTTATTATGTAATTCCGTAAGAATACTTGATTCTGGTTCGATTAAATTTTTTAGTTTTTCTAATATACTTTGGTTATTATTCATATCACACTAACTCTCCTATTTTCGTATTGATTATATCAAAATCAATACTTAAAGTAAATTATTTTACTTTATTTTCGACCAAATATCCCCTATTTTTTATTCATTTCAATATGAAGATGATTATAAGCTTTTGAAGTTGCTACGCGACCACGCTGGGTTCTTTTAATGAAACCTTCTTGTAAGAGGAAAGGTTCCACCACATCTTCAATGGTAGTTGTCTCTTCCCCAATTGAGGTGGCAATGGTACCTGCTCCCACTGGGCCACCATTAAATTTGGTAATTAAAGCATCTAGGTATTCTAAGTCAATAGAATCTAATCCTGATTCATCAACTTTTAAACGATTTAAAGCTCTTTTCGTTAACTCGACATCAATCTTAGCATAATTTTCCACCAAGGCAAAGTCGCGAACCCTTTTAAATAAACGGTTAGCAATACGAGGAGTCTTACGACTTCTTTTAGCTAGCTCATAGGCAGCCTCTGTACTTATTGGCATATTTAAGACTTTAGAAGTTCTTAAAATAATGTCTTTTAATTCTTCATCAGTATAATAGTTTAGTTTTTCTACTATTCCAAAACGATCTCTTAAAGGACTGGAGATATCCCCTGCTCTAGTTGTTGCCCCAACTAAAGTAAATGGTGGCAATGGTAACTTAATATTTCTGGTATTCCCATCTTGTCCAACAACAATATCTAACTCAAAATCTTCCATCGCCGGATATAAAATTTCTTCAATAAACCTTGGCATTCGATGAATTTCATCGATAAATAAAACATCCCCTTCTTCTAAATCCGAAAGGATAGCGGCCAAATCTCCGGGCTTTTCAATCGAAGGACCAGAAGCGGTCTTAATATTTACTCCTAACTCATGAGCAATAATATAAGCAAGAGTAGTTTTTCCTAGTCCTGGAGGCCCATAAAGTAAGACATGATCTAAGACTTCATCACGCATCATACAGGCTTTAATAAACACTTTTAAATTAGCCTTTATCTCTTCTTGCCCAACATATTCACTAAGAGTCTCGGGTCTAATATTCTTATCAAAATCATTATCTTTTATATTAGCATTGTAAATATCTTCCTGCATACTTATTCTCCTTTAATTATATTGTATACTTCTTGAAATCCAGAAGCTCTTACCCCTTTATACTCCTTATTATACCATGTATCAATTAATATTGTTTTTACCCCATATTTAGATACATCTTCTATCTGAATAATTGCATCATCAATAAAATAATCAATTCCTATTTCTTCGCACTTCTTCCCTTTTTGCGATAAGTTTATAAAACAATCCGTAAACTTAAAACCTTTAGTTGTTAAATCATTTTTAGTAAGACTTAAAACATCAATGGCTTCATCAGCACTTCTTCTTGTCAAAAAATATATTTCATACCCTTCTTCATAAAGTTTATCTAAGTAATATAAAGCATCGCCTTTAGGAGTAGCTTTTAAATAAAGCTTATTCTTCCGAAAAAATTCAAAAAAGGCTTTTTTAATCTCACCAGTCCAATAAAACCTTTCTTTAAAATCATACTTATCCTTATCTTTGAATCCCATATTTTCAACATATACTTTATCATAATAAAGAGCAGCCTTATCTATAACATCTAAGGTATTCATTACTGTATCATCTATATCAATCCCTATTTTTTTCATCTCTTACCTACTCATTAATAATTTTAATGCTTCCTTTATTTGACTTTCTAATTCTTTAGTCGCATCTACTTTAGGTAATATCGCCTTAATATCATTCTTTTTATACCCTAAAGATTCTAAGACACTAACTAATTCATCTAAGTCTTTAACAGCAAATAAGTCTTGATGATCAGCAAGTTTTCCTTTTAAATCTAAGATAATCTGTCTTGCTAGTTTATCCCCAACTTTAGGAAATTTTGTTAAGTAAACTAAGTTTTCTCTTTCAATTGCCTCAATTACATCAGCCGTATTACCTGTTGATACCATCGGTAAAGCCATTTTAGGTCCCAAGCCTTTAACATTAATTAGTCTTAAAAATAAGTTCTTCTCTTCTTTTTTCTTAAAACCATATAGAGTATATTCATCTTCTCTAATGTAGTTATATAAGTAGATAGTGTACTCTAAATTTTCTCTATAAACATAAGGGTTACCAACATAGATTTGATAGCCAATATTATTATTTTCAATGACAACAAAATTTGTCCCAATTTCTTTTATGATTCCTGTTATATAGTTATACATTTTTAAAACTTCCTTTTCTTTCCCATAGTACCAACCTACCCTCTCTTTGTCAAGATGAGATTGGTCTTTTTTGGTTTTTACTTTGCTAATTCTGGTATTAATTTACCCCTCTATATATAATATATTAGGAGTACCCCTCGATTTTAATTCAAAAATGCTAAACTTTTTTTAAAATCTTGAATTTTTTTTAGATATTTACTTTTTGTTAATTTTAAGCTGTAAAAAGACTATGGATTAGCCATAGTCAGTTGGAAAATATTTACCATAATTTTTAATCGACGCTTATTAAAGTTATCTTAGCGTAGCCATTTCCCTTCTTCGCACAATTTTCAGTAGGTGTCTCAGATGTACAAGTTGTAGAAATAGTCTTTGTACTTTCTTCATTTGATTCTTCACAATTATAACAATACATTGCCTTTTCACTTAATAAAAAGTTCCCAATATAACCAGATCCTCCGCCAGCCCCTTTTTCGCCCCAAGAGGCAAAACCACCATAATAGCCTCCTCCGCCTCCGGCATGATTAGTACCGCTATCCGCAGTAGTATCCGAAGCTTGTCCAAAAGCATAGCCAGTTTCCTGGGTGGCGGCTCTAGTTTTATCGAAAGAATAACCGCCAATAATACCACCACCGGCATTACCTTGCCACCATTTTTCCCAATAACCATAACCACCTGCACCACCACTGGCAACGATTAAAATATCTGATTTATAATTTTCTAAAGAAGAAAGAAGCCCAGATTTTAAGACGATATGTGTGGATCCTCCACCACCAGCAGCATAAGTTTCTTCATTTAATTGATGACCATTGCCGCCACCGTTATAACCTCCTAAGACTTGTTTTAAAGCTTTAGGTTCCGTAGCATCCGTCCCTTGACCACCAATATTAATATATAAAGTGTCATCTTTTGATAATTTCATTTTACCAACAGAATAACCGCCAGCTCCTCCTTCTGCTGAGTGAGATGAAGAAGCTGCTAAGCCACCCTGAGCTCCCCAAGTTTCTAGCTTATAAACTCCATTAGTAGGAACCGTAAATTTTTGTTCACCACCCGTATAAGCGAAGGTAAAAGTTTCAAATTTAAAATACACATTACACTTACTTCTTTTAGTTAAATTTTTAGTAATCAAATACCATTCATCATCATTCCACTCACCGATGGCATTATTATCACAGACCACTTTTTCAGCAACATAGCCAGTCCCTTTCTTAGGAAGTTCATTGGAATACTCTCCATTAATGTAAGCACCAATTACTACATCACCAGAAATAAAATCACCAACAGTTGTTCTTATGACTTCCGTATCTTTAGACACACTAAACTTTGAATAGGTAAAATATATTCCTAGAATAAAACAGCCTAGACAAAGAAAACCAATATAAAAATATTTTGCATATCTCTTAAATCTTATTTTTCTTAAATACTTATTTTTCATAATCCACCCTTTTCATAGAGTTCGTAACTCCAAGAAAGTTTTAGGTGAATGCTGGCTTGGAAGGCGATTTGACCAAAATTTTGACTAGAAATAAACAATGCTTCTTGCATAGGATATTTTCTGAAAAGCTGGATAATATCTAGGATTGTTTGATATTTCTTTGACTAGAATTTTGACTATTAAAAAGTTAGTTTACTAATGAAAAATGCTTAAATATATGATAATATCTATGTATAATGATAAAAATAAGACTAGAAAGTAGTTTTCGTAGAGTTACGAACTCTATGAAAGAAAATGTAAATCAAATGTCAAGATGAATACCTTGGAAAGTCAGTATTTATGGGACTTCTACCAATTTCGCCACAGCTATGGCAAAATTCATTATCCCTACTTTTTATATAAAATTCAGCAAAAAATAATTGTAATTTTACGTACTTTAAGGTAGTATACTATATACTTTAGATGATACCCACTCAAGGAATATTTTCATTATTTATATAAGAGTATCAAAAAAAGAACTCTTTATGAGTTCTAACCATTCATCATCTGCATTACGGCAAGTACCAAAAGAATCATAACTCCAAGACCAGTGGAAATAAGCATACTCATAGTCTTATTTTCCATCTTATCTAATCTTTCTTTATACTTTGTATCACGAGCTTTTTGTTGAAGATTAGAAATAGATCTAGAGAAATTTAATAATTGTTCTTGTTTTCTATCTTGACGACCTAAACCTAAACGATAAAGCAAACGCATCATACGCATAGAATCTCTTACTGGATAAGTTCTTGCAAACTCCATATAAGGTTCAATGGAACTATCACCAGAATTAATCTTGGCAATCATTTCAAGTAAGCCCTTCTTAAAGATTTCAGGAGCCGTATCCACGCTTTTACCAATCGCAACAGGTACCGTATAATGTTGAATTAAGATTTCTAAGCCTTTTAAGTAATGAGGTAACATCGCATCAATAGTATGTAAGTTATTTTTATAATAACTCTTTAGATTACTATAACTAGATTTAAAAATTAAAATTCCGGCGACTATTGCCACTATCACATAGATATAGCTAAACTTATTAATAAAGAAACAAATGACTAATAAAGCGGTTACTAATCCAGTAGTAATTCTTTTTCCAAATAAGTAGTCAGGATCAACACCTTCACCATATTTAGTACGGACTAAAAAGTCATAATCACTTTCTTTAAATCTTAAGAAGTAACCGACATTATCATTAATACACTTTTTAATATCAATTACCTTGGTCTTATTTAGAACAAAAATATATAAAGCAGATAACCCTAATATTTCAAAATACATATCTACTCAACCCCCACATCTTCATTGTAATATTTTTCCCCTACTGTATAATAACTAACTTCTTCTAATGCACTTTTTCTTATACCCGCTGTACATACCAATGTATTTTTATATTTCATTTCATCTGATGAAAACTTCTTTTCCC
>ENA-ORLU01000325-ORLU01000325.1-human-gut-metagenome-genome-assembly--contig:-NODE-325-length-49493-cov-4.765137_pt1 | contig 49493 bp, 57 predicted proteins | sample MGYA00243009_ERZ508833 | MGnify/ENA primary metagenome ERZ508833 (study PRJEB26277, sample SAMN04329763) | human gut metagenome | biome: human-associated habitat | host: Homo sapiens | place: USA...
CCGTAATGCCATGGCTGAACACTTGCAGGCAGCGCTTATGGACAGGGACCGGGTAAGGCAGCTTGAAAAAGTCCGTCCTGCTGCCGGACTGCAGGGTGACCGGCAGGATGTAGCTGTCCGGTTGGCAGATGTCTGCAGATCTTTCATTGAACACATGGGTCAGGCCCTTGAAGCGGGTTATTCTATGGGCAGAAGTGTACGTTATCTGAAAAACAGCCTGATGCTGCCATTGACGGAGGCTGCCCTGAAATGCAGCGAACATGGTCCGGTCAAGCCATCAGACATGCTTTCCGTGTACTCGGGATGCGTGTGCCTCGGTTATGAAAAGGTGAACATGAAACGGTTCTGTGAGAAACTGGTCGGGAACGGGGTCCGTGATTATGTATATGATTCACTGGTACGGTGCATTGTTCCTGAATGGGAACTGTCTGAAGGCAGTGTATTTCCTGAAATCAAGGAATGGCTCGTATCCCATCATGGGACTGAAGACGGTGCGGAAGCTGAAACCGCATTGAAAGAGATATCCTGTATATCAGGTAATGCTCTGATTTGTGATGCGTTAATGAAAACCGTTCAAAACGGCAAACGGTAGAGGTAATATTGAAAATTAAACAAGAAGCCCTCCAACATAATTGAAGGACTTCTTGTTTTCATATTAGAGCGACATGGCTGCCTGTTCACAGAAGCGTGCATATTCCTCTTTGTCAGTTCCGCTTTCAATATGGCGGTCTATCAGTTCTCCCAGTTCATCGAAGCAGACTTCGTCACTGAGGCACTCTATGTCTGTCCCGTTCCGGAGAAATACTTCATAATAGTCCGAGCCGTTCAGACAGATCAGCACTTCCCCTTGGAAGAGTCTTCCGTTTACATGGAATTTCAGTCCTGGGAGGTTCTTGAATACTGTTGCCATAAACTCCTCGATCCTATCCCGAATTACGGAGATAACCCTTGTTACTTTTGAGCCAAAAATCAACGTACAGCATGGCTTACAACAAGAAACAGGTCCTTACGACAAACATCCAGGCAATGCAGATTGCCTTTTCAGTGCGCAGAGAGAAGCGCAAGGCGACTCCCGCGGAGAAGCTGATACTTGACAGTTACCTGGGGTTCGGTGCCATCAAGTGTATCGCTAACCCCAATCCCGTGGAACAATGGCACAAATCTGACCAGCCGCTTTATCCCCTGGTGCAGTTGCTCAAGGAAACGATCCGTCAACCCTATATCCTCTAAGCTCACCGAAGCTACTACATCAAATGGAGCTCTGGAAGATTCAATGCAGAAAGATATTGATGCAGAAAGACTGTCAGGAATACCTCTACATCCGGAAATGTCAGAAAAGTTTTCCGGAACTGGGACTGCAGCAGGAACGGAGCGAACTTGCTCTGCTGGTCGATGCCACACCGGTTTCTCACTTCTACATTGAGTGAAGCAACGAAATTGGAGAATGCCAGGGGATTCCAACCGATGACCTCCATGACGATCATTCCCCCTCTCCTCTCCAGACTGATGTTCATAGCCGGCTGGACCGAACGGACGTAACACGCCATCAGCGAAAGCGCTTCATACGGCGTACTGCCCACATGGATGGCTATCTGCCGGTCCGGCGGAAGCTCCTTACCGAAGCACTCCCCTATTTTCCGAAGCGCAAACGCCTCGACCACCGGGCTGTCTGAAGCCAGCAGATAAGCCGGTGCATCCCGTTCGCCGCCTCTGTCTATGGCAAAGAAGATAGACGGATCCCAACAGAAGTGGATGAGCTTCCCTTTCTCACCGGTACGGACACCGGCCGCGCAGCAACGGTTGTCGAAGGCCAGTTCCGACTCCTTGGTCTCGATATTGAACTGACAGATGTTTCGGACCTTGTCTTCACGTACCACATCCGTCATCAGGTAAGCCTTCCAGCCGGAAACATGCTTCTGCTTGACGAAGCCGCCACCTGCCTTCACGTCGAACAGGTAGTCTATCAGCCTATCTCTGGAACAGGTGGCTCGGAAGACGAACTCATCCATCGATTCCGATTCCACTTTTATACCCAAAAGCACGGAGAGCTGCAGAGGATCCAACTCTGTGAAGTACATCAGTTCGAGACAGGATACCTTCCCTTGCTCCGGGGAAAACAGCACATAGCTGCGCCGGTTGATCTCAAATCTCATCAGGAAATCTCCCCATTCGACGGGTGAGAAATCACGCAAAACGGTACGGTAATTCATCATAGGTTATCAGGTTTTAGATGGTAAAGTCAATATTCTTGTTTGGTTTCTTCTTCCGCTTTCTGGGAATATCCAGTTCATCCTCGTCTTTGGTGCGCTTGCCGCCACCGGTCAGATCCGGAAGGGGGATGTAGGAACTGCGCCCTTCGATGTAGGCTTCTTCACGTTCCACTCGTTCCTGGAACTCCCCTACCCTACCGAATTTTTCGAAATCCGTCTTGGTCTGGCCCTGGAAATGCTCATGGATGGCCTTGTAGGTCAGCTTACGGGATATGTCAGAAGCCTTGAAGATATGAGGATCCTCCAAGCCGTCTATATAGTACGACAAGCCGTAGATGCCCTTGGCATTCCGGTGCTCCTGCAGCCGGATGCCGTCTGCCTCCAGTGCAGTCTTGAACTCCTCGTAGGAGGCAGCCTTGTTTAAGGACAGGAACACATGGTCATAGAGATAGTGTTTCTGCTCATCGAAGCTCATCCCATTCCGGTCAAAAGACAGTTCACCGAAACGGTATCTCAACGGAAGGGAGGTATCTTTCAGGTAGAAGCCTGCATCCTTGATGCCATACACATAATAGGACTTGTCCTTCTGGGTGACCAGCCGCATGTAGATCGCCTCGGCTTCAAGCTTGGAGCGGAACATGGACGTGCTGTCTGACTCATCGTAGAGACGGTCCAGCTTGGACAGCAGTTCGTCTTTATAAAGCGTCTTGAAAAAACCGCCCTTGTCCAACCGGTCGAAGAGGGTCCGGTAGGCTTCCTCCCCCAGTAGCTGCTGCCATTCGGCATTGGTCAGCCGCAAGCTCTGCCATGGCTTGCCCAGCTTTGCAACCGCTTCGGATGACTGGAGCCATTCGCGTAGCTGATCTTTGTGGCTGTAGCTGCGGAGCGCCTTCAGGAGCGCTTCGTTGAGATAATACTGCCGGTACTGGTTTTCGCCCAGGGAGGTTCTCCGGCCATACGCAGGATCCAGCGGTCGGAGACCGTAGGACTCCTCCAGTGCCCGGGAAATCTTCTCTGACCGGGCATAATTGTTGGATGACGATATACGCTTGCCGTCTTCATCGATGGTGGTGGTCAGAATATGGACATGCGAATGCGCCTTGTCTGAATTGAGGATGACCGCATAGCAGGCATGTTCATACCCCATCTCACGGAGGTATTCGTGAGACAACGACAACCACTGTTCATCGGTCAGATTCTCTCCGGGATAAAGACTCAAGGTAATCTCCGAATAGGGCAGCTTAACCCGGTCATTCAACTGCGAAACCAGACGCATATCCCCGGGGAAAGAAGCCAGGTCTGAGCCTGTGGATGTGTATAGCACCCGCGCATTTCCTTCATCAATTTTGCCCATATGATACTCCACTTTGCGCGACAATGCAGTGTGTGAAGCGAAGGAAGGTTGTATCTCTGCTATCATAAAAGTTTCTTCTTGATGGTTTCCAATTCATCCATGTATTCATGGATTCTTTTCAATGCATACGCTATGTTTTCATCCACCGGAAGCAGGTGAACATACTTCACCAACTGGTTGATGTTGGCCCCGATCTTGCGCAATTCCATTACAGTCTGATAGTCTGTTTTGGAAGAGAACTTGCCATAGATGCAGGTGTTTCTTATAAAAGAAGAAACAGTTCTTCCGTACTCTTCAGCTCTTCTTATCAGGACGTCTTTTTCATCCTTGGTAAGGCGAAGCAATATAGCTTCCGTCTTTAATTCTTTCATACTACTATAGTTTGAATGGCGACTCAATTCTATCCGTGAGCAGAGCGAATGGTTCTACTTCTCGGAGGTAGCAAGGGTTTTTGTATATACAAAAACATACCTTGCGTTACAAATATAATCAACTATCGCATAGGTTGATACAGCCGAAGTGGTTTTCTCTGCATTTATGAATCTGGATTAAAAAAGAACATGTGTACACATGAGCATACGCACTCATGTACACATGCACTCAGTCACACATGAACACAAGGAACCGCGCACACATGCGCCTGCCAAGGCCGTGAAGCAGCATGCCATCGGATGCGGGACCGTATGCAGATGTGCACAGGAACAGAAGAAACAGAGAACATATGTACATGAATACACACGCGCACAAGAACAAGAGAAACAAAGTTCTTAGTACACATGTGAACATGTATACATGTGTACATGTACACATGTATACATACGAACGTACTTTCTTACGTTCGTATGTACGTTATTAAGTATATATATACTTTCTTACATACGTACATTATCACGTACGTTTGAAAGTTATTTCTTACGAACATACGTAATTGCGTCTGAAAGTGAGTAATTAATTTCGTTCGAAAGTATGTAAGTATGAAATTAATTCGTATCTTTGTGGCATCAATCAAAAAATCGAAGAATTATGGGACAGATATTACCGGGGATCACCGTTTCATTTGAGAATCCGAAGGGTGGGGTAGGGAAATCCACCTTGACCGCCCTGTTTGCAGGTTATGTGAAATCATTGTCAGAAAACAGCGAGGGACTGAGCATTGCCGTCGTGGATATTGACGACATGCAGAATACCATCGGAAGGATGCGCGACAACGAAGCGGAAGAAGGTGCAGACAAATCCAGCGAATACGAGGTCATCAACATCGGTTCATCCGAGTTCATCAACCAGCTGGACTTCCTGAAGGAAAACTTCGACATCATCCTGGTAGACTTCCCGGGCAACCTGAAGCAGAACGGGGTAATCGAGACGCTGCACTTCATCGATGTGGTGATCATGCCGTTTGAGCCGAACCAGACCGATTTGCTGCCCACTTTGAGATTCTACGAAGAGGTGTATAAGGACATCATCCAGAAACGCGCAGAATTGGGCTTAAAAACGACGGTACGGGGTGTCATGAACCGAGTCATGCCCAATGTGCTCGAATTTAAGGAAATCATGAAGACCAAGGATGCCCTTCCCTTCGAGCTGCTGAACAACTATGTAAAGGACTCCAGGGTGGACTTTCAGCGGAACGTGACCACGCTGATGAAGAAATACCAGCATCCTTGCGATGCCTTTTGCGAAGAAGTATTGGAATTAATCAGTAACCATTTAGAATCATAATGCCATGGCAGGATCAGACGCAATGAAAAAGCTCTTGCAGCAGAGCGCACAGAGAAAGGAACAGGAAATCCAAAGCATCAACAACGTGGCTGAGAACACTTCGACCGTATCGGAGAAACCTGTGAAGGAAAACGTGGAAGAAAAAGCCGCGGAAGAAAAGCCGGTGGTAGAGGCAACCGCGAAGTCAGAACCGGAGCCGGTGGAAAAAAAGACTCCTGAAGCACCCCAAGGGGAAAAACAGGAGGCAAAGGAAGAGAAAGAAAAAGAGAAGGTAGGGGAGAAGAAATTCGCTGACTACCTGATCGACAACAAGGTGAAGAACGGGGAAGTCATCCGCATCTCGAACGAAGCTCACAGCAAACTGAAGAAAATCTCCATCGCAACAGGAGTGGGTATGAACGTGATTGCCACCAATATCCTCGATGACATCCTGAACCAGCATACGAAGGAAATCCAGGCATTGCTCAAAAAATACATGAGCTTGTAACCCAAAGGCCTATACGTTCGGAAAAAGGGATGGATGCAGCTTTGATGGCACTCATCCCTTTTTGCTGAGGAATCGACAGACGGACGGAACGGTTCAAAAATTACGCTTCAGCCACTCACCGAAGAAGTAATCATAAATCCAGTAGCAGTCATCCTGCTGGGTCAGGATGTCTTTCTTCAGGAGCATCCGGACAGCGGACTGTACGGAACTGGCCGAGGTAAGCCGGTGTCTGCCGACAAACTCTGCCGAAGTGATGCCGTAGGCCTTCCCTTCTTTCGCAATGGCCTGCAGAACCTGCTTCTGCTTGTAGGACAGTTGGGAAAGCAGCATCCGGTACCCACCGTCCTGAACTTGTATAATGCCATTCATCGCCGTTTCAACCTGGTCTTCTGTACAACATTCAACGTATCCGGTGGATGTGAACAGCTCATTCATCATCAGCTGCATATACCAGGTGGTGCCATCAAACTGCCGGTAAACCTTTTCGATGACCGAAGAAGAAACAGACTTGCCGCGTTCTTCAAAAAGTGACTGGACAAAAGGCATGTATTTGTCTAAGGGAATCGCCTCCAGCCCCATGCTTACTGCACTCTGATAGAACGGCTTGGCTGGCGAATTGAACATGTTGTACATCAGGTGGCGCTTACTGCCGGAAAAGATGAATACGGTCTGCCTGCACTGTTGGATTTTGGAACGCAACAACGCTTCGACATGCTGCTCCTGGTAGGAACCCACCTGCTGAAACTCATCGATCGCTACCACACAGGGTTTGTCGATAGACTCCAGGTAATGGAAAATCTCATCCAAGGTTATCTCGGGAGACTGAATGCTGCCCAATCCGAGGTCGAAGCTGGTCTCTCCGGTAACCGGATCCACCGTAAACCCGACCTTCAGCGACTTGATGACCCGAAAAAACTGCTCCATGAAGCCATACTTGTCCTTTTTGACCTGCTCCAGAATCGCTTTCCCCAGAAAATAGACGAATTCCGTCAAGGAAGAGCTGGCATAGACATCGACAAAGACCGTATGGTAGCGGTCTTTCACTTCCGGCTGGTTGAAAAGATGGGAAATCAATCCCGTCTTTCCCATGCGTCGGAAAGAAACCAGTGCGGTGTTTCTCCCGTTGGCAATCTGTTTCATCAGCCATTGCGTTTCTACTTCACGGTCGCAGAAATAATGGGGCGAAACATATTTCCCCACTACGAAGGGATTCAATATTGTCAGTTCTTCCATGTGAATATTGTTTATATGATTATTGCAAATATAATAATCGTAAATCAAATAAACAAGAAAGCGGGTAAGAATAAGTCCGACACACAGCTACCTGCCTTGGAAAAGGGAGTATGTACGGGTCTGAACAAATCGGAATGGATCCCGTCACGTTTCGTATGGAAGAACGAAATTGAAAGTTCGAAGCCACCCGCCCAAATATACAAGAATTTGTGCTGCTCAACATAAAAAACAGCCAATTTTCCGGTTTTGGGTGGTATCAGCACCCACCTAAAAGGTCAGTCCTTACCTTTCTGGTGGAAAGTGTTTACCAAATTGGTGGAAACTCCTTACCTTTTAGGTGGAAAGTGTTTACCAAATTGGTGGAAACTCCTTACCTTTTAGGTGGAAAACGGCTTCCATCCATTTCATTTTCAGTCAATTATAATCTCCTATATTCTAATATTCTATCATTTTAGTATTTTTGTAGTGATTGATTAATTAAGAATCTTAAGGGTCGGTCGGTTCTTAATATATAAATACAATAGTATTAAGATATAGATATATAGGACTTGCTATCTTGCTGAAATACAATTTATTACAGACGAAAAACCACCTAAAAGGTCAACACTTCCCACCTAAAAGGTCAACATTTCCCACCCAAAAGGTCAACACTTCCCACCTAAAAAGTCAACACTTTACACCTAAAAGGTCAACACTTTACACCTAAAAGGTCAACACTTTGATTGGAAATCCAGCCGTGAATCCTGGTTTTTCGGATGGAATCCGGCCAAAATGCCAAGTTTTTCCGACGAGAAGTCTGTACGAACCGGACAGATGGATGAACCACCCAAAAGGTCAACAACCGGAAAAACGACTTGAAAGCCGGATATCTCGTTCCACCCAAAAGGTCAACATCCGCAAAAACGGTCTGAAAGCTCTTTTTCCATCCACCCAAAAGGTCAACATCCGCAAAAACGGTCTGAAAGCTCTTTTTCCATCCACCCAAAAGGTCAACATATCCAAAATGGTTGTAAAAGTGAGGTCGTTCACCTCCCAAAAGGTCAATATCCGGCCAAAATCCCCAAGAATCTGTGTCTATACCACCTAAAAGGTCAACATGTATTCAAAAGGAATGAAACCGGGATATGGCCTATCCACCCAAAAGGTCAACACTTGGTGGCCTGCACATGCCAAAAACCACCCAAACAGCAAGGATTAACCACCCAACATACAATAATATAACGTATATCTATAATATAAGTAACTGAAATTCAATATATTACAAATATGCTAATTTGTGTTAATAAATTAGGAGGACAGATGGATAAACCGAATATAAACCTTATTTTCGCAATCGATAAGAACACATGCTATGGGAAGAAAGAAAGTAAACCAGTTAATGCAGAGCGACAACGGGCTGATTGCGGAGTTGGCTGACGTGAAATGGATCAAGCAGCCGGTCATCTATTCGATGATCAGCGGTGACTTTACACTGATGCAGATGAACATCATCATAGCCTTGTCTAAAGCCATCCAGGAGCGCATCGAGGAGTATCTGTCGCGCAACTGCAAGAGCCAGGGCGGGGGAAAGCAGCTCACCCTTTTTTCGAATGATGAAATGGCCAGGGAAGCCATCACCATCGACCTGGACCTGTCCGACTTGGGCATCCGGAGTGATATGTATGACAAGCTGGAGTCGGCCTGTGAAAACCTGATGAAGATGAGCATGTCTTATCCGGTATATGAAAACAAGAAGCTGGCCAACCGGGTGTACATCAACCTGTTCAGCCGCATAGTCATCCCTACGAACAGCGATGACGTGAATGGAAACCCCTATGCCTATAAGGGCGGCAAGCGGAGAAAGGGAATCATTTCCGTCACGATGCTGACGAAGAACCTGTCGGATGTCTTCGACATGAGCCATGGCTATGTGAACCACATTGCCACCATCGCGCAGTTCTGTAAGAAGAAGCGTACGCCCCGGGTATATATCTACCTGGAACGGTGGCGGAACTACAAGACCAAGACGGTGGACTACATCGAATTTAAGGAGTATCTCGGGCTGTTGCGCTACGACCGGAAGAACAACGTGGTGAAGGATGAAATCTATCCGTCGTATTGGGAATTCTGTCAGAAGGTGCTGAATCCGGTCAAGAAGGAAATGGACAAGCTGTTGGAAAAGAATCTGATCGACATCTCGTTTGACTACGAACCCATCTACAGGACCACGCGCAAGCGCGGAACGCCCGATGAAATCAAGTTTACGATCAAGATGAGCGAAATGGGAAAGCAGCTGCTGGAAAAGGGACAGGTGCAGAAGGATGTAAACTCTGTCTTGGACCACCTGAAGAAGGAATACGGCTATACGGACAATGACCTGAAGTTTATGACGGACAGCTGGGTGGACGAGATGCTGCCGGCACTGGAACAGGAAATCCTGACACTCAAGGAGAAAGAGGCCAAATATAAGCCACAGAACCCCAAGGGTTATGTGCTGGTCTGTCTGAAGAACTTTGTCAAGGCTCATCAGCCTGTCTGTGAGGAAGTGAAGGAAGAGGAACCGAAGCAGGAAGAGCCGCAGGAGAATCCGGCAGACAAGCAGGACCGTATCGCTTCGGAACTGGCACTTTTCGACAAGGTCTTGCATACCATCAGAGAGCGTGATGCACTGGCTTTCAGACAGTTCTTCTCCTTTATCAAGCTGGTGGATGTGGAAGGAAACCTGCTGGTGTTTGCCGTACCCACGAAGTTTATCTATGAGCAGATCGAGGGAACGTATCTGGAACTCTTCCGTGAAGCGCTGTATGAGCAGTTTCCGGATGCCGATGTGAAATACAACATCAATGAGACTTATTTTAAGTGACAAGCGGTGAAAGGTTACTAAATGATAATTTTATAGCTTATTTCTGAAAAGATTATAAGGAAATAACCGGAATTTAAATCAAAATATATATTTGCAAACGGATGGCTTATCTAACATAAGGCGTCCGTTTTTTATTGACACACAAAAACCTAATTAACCTAAATGAGAAACAACTACATTAGCCGAAGGGTGTTGGATGAACTATCCAAAGAATACAGCATCTTCTTCAAAGAGGAAGAGATTCTATACATCGAAAGATACACCGAAGTGATTGAACTCAAGCGGAATGGATTCCTGGTCCATAAGGATGAACAGCTTGAATACCTGTATTTCGTGGAAAGCGGAATACTTCAGTGCAGCATTACAGATCAGGATGAAAAAGGGAAGGAAAGAGAAATCGTTCACCGGTTTATCGATGGATTGAATATGGTCTGCGGAAACTGTGATGGAGTCAGCCGATCCGTTTTTGATATAACGGCAGTAACAAACAGCAAGATTTGGAGAATGCATAAAGACCATGTAGATTACCTGTATCGAACATCCATCAATTTCAACCACTTCAGCAACCTGATTTATGAAAGAGCCTGGAGGCGTGATGCGGACAGAAAACAGATGATGCGCACCTGTGATGCCAAGGCTAAATTCGTCTATCTGTTTAACCACGAACGATGGATCCTGCAGAGCTGTCCGCAGAAAAGTGTGGCCAGTTATCTGAACATCACTCCCCAAACGCTGAGCAACATTCGCCGTAATTTCCGATAAGACATATTCTCTCTTAGCAGGAACCGCTGCAACCGACCAGTCATTTCCAACTGGAAAGTTTCAGCGGTTCTTCTGGAAATATATTGTGAGCCATTCATGACTGAATGGAGGAACTCAGGAGGTGTGAAGAAAGAGAGGGGACATTGCTGTCCCGAAGTATCTAACATTTTAGCTTACAGTTCGTTTTGCAATGCTTCTTTCTTCCAATATACTTGTAGGTTTTCTTTGATGCATTTCATCACAACCGAAAAATCTATCTGCTCTTTCCACCGTATCTTTTTCAGGAAAGCCTTCCATGCCGTATTGCGCACTGTATCTTTTGCAAATTCGTCTGTGAAAAGAGCAAGATGCTCTCTATAAGGCGTATTTCTGTTTTTGAATGTACTGGCAATAGCTTCGGCCAGGAGTATCCGATCGATTTCGTGGTAGGTAAACAACTGGTACACATCGAAGAAGTCCTTCATGCGACTGTTGCTTTCGTCTCGGTCAACCATAGCGTGGAATTTTTCCGCTATCAATGTTTCCAATGAGTAGGCATACAATTCTACAGCCGGGACATCCGGCAGCAGCAGCGGATAGTCTAAAGATAGGGGATAGGGTGTTACGACATCACCAAACCCTATGTCAACAGATACCTGTTGTACTATCGTATCCAGGTGAGCCACCACTTTGACACAGGTGCCAGGATATTTCTTTTCTACGGCTATCGGCTCCAGTTCAAGCGAAGCTGCATCAAATGTGACCCCATCTTCATCGCATTCGATGCCACATACTTTTTGGAATACCTCTTTCAGGTTTTCTCTGTCATTGCTGATCCGCTCTCCCAACAAATCGATATCAATTGTGGGACGAGCCTTGAATCCATCCAACGCAAACAGCAGCGAACTGCCTTTCAGCAGAAAATGGCATTTGTAAGGGCTTGCGGAGATACGAAACAGCAAGCGTTCATGCAAGTATCTCACCAATACCTTCATGTACTCTTGTTTCTCTTCTTTGGCAAGGTTCAGCAAGCGTGTCCTGATGGATTTTCCTATATTCTTCGTCATAGTCTTGTTTCCAGATATGTTGTCAATATATTTTTTACTCTAAGTTTTTGAGCATATTCATGGAGTAGTGAAATGTTTCGGTCCACTTTTTTGAGGTAGCTGTCTATCACTTCACCGCATACGTCAAGTCCGATCTTGTTTCGGTATTTCACCGCATCGCAAACGGTTCGCTCTCTGTCGGTAATGAGTACGTCATATCCCGATATGTTCTTTGGGATGATGCCAAACTCCAAATTCTCCTTCTTCCAGTAATAGAGGTCTATGGGAGGATAATCAGGCAGACGCACCTTTCGCTTGGCTTCTATGGCAATGCAAGTAGCGGAAGGCACTTGCGTAGAAAGGCCATAATAAGCAAATGCACTATATAGGCAAAGGATCCCGTGTGGAACTATACGTTCTACATCTATCATGTTGTTTGCCAAGGCTGAACATTCTGCATAGATACCCTTACGAAGCCGCATGACCGTTCCGGCTTCTGCGGCACGGCGGAGCTGTTCGTATTCACCGCGGTTTTTCACTTCACCTGTGGTTATGAAGCCTCCCTGCTCTTGTAGCGTATCGATGATTGCACTTTTATCCATTTGTCTCATATTATGCATGCAAAGGTACAACTACTTGCGAAAGGAAACGAATAAAACATGTTAAAAGTTACGGAGAATGTAAATAATCTCCGTAACTTTTAACATAAAAGAAGATCCGGTCTTCGTTTATCGATTTTTGCCTGCAAAAGCTTTATGCCCTCTAGCCCTCAAAACCACAGGAATGAAGAAGCAGCTATGACCAGATGATGGAATGAGCATCATGTGCATTTTTTAATGTAGATTAAGTTATGCAGAAGAATCCCGTTTTATTGTGTTAGAAAATTTGTTGTTTCGTATATAATCTATATGTTTGAGACACGAAAAGAAATCAAATTATAACTTTTTGTATCCTTTTGACGCAAAAAGGAACAATAAAGAAAACCTAGTATTAACCCTTAATCCTTTGAAAACGCCATGGACCGGAACCTTGTAACAGTCATCTTTTGCCTGCTGATAGCAGGCAGTATCGACACCTACGCGCAACGCCACTACAAAAACATCTCTGCCCTGGAGCTGAACTACGGCAGCAACATCTTTGGCGATTATGCGCACTACGGCAACCTGTCGTTTTCGAAGTATGTCAACCGCAAGAGCTATTGGAAAGCCGGTATCAGCTATTTGGAAAAGCCCTACGATTACGCCATACCCCAACATTCGGATCCGGCCACGATTCCGGCTACATCTTCTGCACCTGCAACCACGCGGAATGCACCGGCAGCTCCGGAAACACCTGCACCGGCAGAAACCGAATGGGCAGAGAAAAAGGCATGGGACCTGCATCTGGACGGAGGTTATTACTATACGATTGTCACGAACCTGAAATCCATTTACTGGAACGTAGGTCTGGGAGCCTTTATCGGTTGCGAGTTTGACAAGCGGCCCGACGAAAAATACACCTTTATCGTCGGCCCGAAGCTGGAAACCGAACTGGAAGTCTTCGTAGCCCCGCGTATTGCCCTGTTGGGGCGTGTGCAGCAATGCTGGAACCCCTTGTCTGTAGAAGACTGGAACACGGTCTGGAATGTCGGCATCAAGTTTTTGCTATACTAATCCAATCTCCTTTATCTTATGGAACCTTTAGTCATTTTAGCCAGTGCAGATGTATCTGGCCTGATAGCTCTATATCGTGAAATAGGGACTACCTTGATTGGCGTTGGCTTTGTTTGTGCCGGGCTGGCAGTTCTTAAAAAGTTGATTAGCAATCATGAACGAACCAAGGAAGCCATTATCACCTATATTGTTGCACTGATAACCTGGTTACTGATATGGCAGCTGATTTAGGAGGATTTACCGATGTCCTGCTATTGGTAGGACTCGCAGCCGGACTCGTTTGGTGGTACTACAACAAGCCCACTCCCAAGGTGGAGCAGAAGACCGGCAAGAAACCGGGAGAAAAGAAGGAAGATGGAGCTCCTGCAGCTTCCGTGACACCGGTCATCAACATCATCTTCCAGTCGGATGTGGTGGAGGAGGAGGTGGCCGAGAAACTGGCTGACCTGTTTCACAACGGAAGAACCTTCTACTACACCGGAGGGAAAGTCGGAAAGGAAGCGCAGGAACCTCCCCACTTCATTCGCTATAAGGAAGTGGACTGGAAAGACCTGGAAAAGATCAATGTATAACCCCAAATATTGAAAACCATGAAAACATTAGAAAAGACCCAAGAGAGAGCAAGAAACTTCGTGAGCCAACACAGCAGAGCCATCTTTACGCTGATGGTCTTCTTCATGCTGTTGGGAACAGTCCAGGTAGTGGAAGCCCAGAGCGGGCTGAAAATCAGCAGCCTTTCCGAGGTGACGGACAAGGCGAAGGAAGGAGCTGATACCATCCTCGATGTGGCCAAGTATATTCTGGCAGCCGTCTTGGGCATTGCCCTCGTCTTTGTCATCTATTCGCTGGCCACCAACAACCCCCACGCCAAGGAATACCTGCTGGGTTGGATCATAGCCGTAGTGGTCATCATGGTAGCTTTCCTCATCATCTAGGGAGGGAACGGCTATGCGCACCATGCGGAAGATCAACAAGCCGATTAAGTTTTTCGGCTTGTCATCCGGGCAATTTGCCGTCTTTATGCTGGTAGTGGCCTTGATTATCATTTTCAGCATCTTCAAGCAGCTGCATCCAGTATTCATCATCGGTATCGTATCCGGCATCCTGGGACTCTCCGGGATGCTGTTCGCAACTCTCAAGAAGGAGCATAAAGCCGGTAACCCGGATTATCTGACCGGTATCAGTGTGCGAAGCGCGACACCGCGCCAGATCAGAGACAAGAAACAGATTTTCAAATTTATCCTGCAAAGAAGCCCATGATTGGAATCATCTTACTTATCACCCTTTTGATCGGACTGCTGGCCTTGGTCGTTGTCCTGATCTACAGCCGTCAGAGCGAAGTGGAACTGACGGACCATTCGGTGGATCTGGGGGATGTGCTGCCCATCCAGACCATCACCGAAGATGCGATCATCAACGGGAATGGGGATATCACCGTCGGGTATCGGCTGTTTCTGCCGGAGGTGTTCACCCTTTCGGAGAGTGATGCACTCTACATCCACGAAAGGCTGGAAGCGCTGTTGAAGATGCTTCCTGCCGGGACGGTGGTACACCAGCAGAATTTCTACTATACGGGCGAATACCGGAACACGGAATATTCCACCAATGCATTGATAGCCGAGAACAACCGGCACTTTGACGGAAAGGAAATTCTGAACAGCTATTCCAACCTGTATGTGACGTTCACCAACGGGAACCGGCCGGGAAAGCTCCGGAAAAGCGCCACTTCCACTTCGCTGCTGCGGAAGCAGCACTTCCCCTTCAAGCAGCCGTATAAGGACTATCCGCAACGGCTGAAGGAAATGGAAGCCTCTCTGATGAACTTCGAGAACGGGCTGGCCTCCATCCAGCAGTTTGAGATCCGGAAGATGAGCGAAGTGGAGCTCAACAATGCCATCTACGATTACATCAACCTCTCTTACGAAAAGCCGGAAACGGATGCCACCCGAAAAACCGTCAACCCCATGGCCATCACGAGGGACGGGACCATGAAGGTCGGGCAGCAGTATGTAGCCATGCTTTCGCTGACGAACGAAGGGGAACATCTGAAGGAACTGAACCTGCCCCACACGGGCAAGTCGAAAGCCTTCGGCGGGCAGATCGAGATACCCGACAACATCAAGAGCAAATGCTCGATGCTCTATCCGCTTGGACTGGGGCTTCCGTTCAACCACATCGTGAATGTGGTGATCGAGATTACGGATCCGGATGCCACCGTGACCGCCATCGGAGCGGAGAAGGATGCACTCAACTATATCACCAACTTCTATCCGCCGGCAGCGGAGAAGCAGCGGGAGCAGGAAGCCTTCTGCAACGAAATCACGAAGTTTGACTATCAGACGGCCTATACCGCTTTCAATGTCATCCTGAACGATACGGACCACACCTCCTTGATGCGGAAGATAGCCCTGGCCCAGCAAGGGTACAGCTTCATGAACCAGAGCAGCTGTTATGTGGAAAATGCCGAACTCTGCAACCTGTTCTTCACGAACATCCCCGGCAACGCCCGTTCAAACTACCGGGGCTTTGTGAATACCACCAAGCAGGCCATCTGCTATCTGCAGAAGGAAGGCATGTATCTGTCGGATGCCAAGGGGCATATCTACAACGACCGGTTCGGCACACCGGTCAAGATCAACCTGTGGGACTATCCGACCCTGAATAACAAGAACCGGATTGTCATCGGTCCATCTGGCAGCGGAAAGTCCTTCTGGCTGAACAACTACATCCTGCAGAGCTATGAGCTGGGACGGGACGTGATGATCATCGACATCGGCGGGTCTTACCGTTCGATGATCGCCTTGAACCGGGGAAAATATTTTGACTCTACGGAACAGAAGAAGTTTGCCTTCAACCCCTTCCTCTGTGACCGGGACAAAAATGGCAGATACCTGTATATCGACACATCGGATGCCGAGTCTGCGGATGACCAGATCAAGACCATCGTAGCCATCATCAGCTGCATCTGGAAAGCCCGGGAACAGATGGTTCCGGCGGAGACGGCCATCCTCCGGAAATCCATTGTCGGGTTCTATGACTATGTGAACAACTCGTCGGTAGGGGAGAAGCATGAACGCATCTTTCCGGACATGAAGACCTACCGCCTCTATCTGAAGGAAGTGTTCAGCCGGCGGATGAGTGAGTTTGAGAAGCAGAAGTTTGAGATTGAGGAGCTCATCCTGCTGCTTGAACCCTACTGCACCGGTGAGCTGAGCTTCCTGCTCAATGCGAAGGAGAACGTGGACATCGTACATGACCGGCTGATAGCCTTCGATATGGAAGATGCCTCGAAGAAGGAATACTTTCCGCTGGTGGCCATCATCACCCTGCAGATGATTGTGGACAAGATCAAGAAGCGCCAGGGCATCATGAAGGAACTGATTATCGACGAAGCGCTGGACTTTCTGCAGGATGAGAAATTCGGAGACTTCATAGCCTATCTGTACCGCACATTCCGCAAGAAAGAGGGAAGCATCACCCTGGCTGCGCAGAACATCCTTTTCTTGAAAAACATGCCGTCAGGCATCAAGGATTCGATCATCATCAACTGTGCGACGAAGGTGATACTGGACCACTCGGAGCACCGGCAGAACCTGCCGGAGGTGCAATCCGTATTGTCCATCACCGATGAGGAAATCAATATGATTGAATCGCTGCAGCGGACCGACCGCTGGAGGGAGTTCTTCATCAAGATGGCGAACGATGCCTTCATCTTCCGGAACGAAGTTTCGGATTTTGCAGCCGTTGCCTTTGACTCGCGGCAATCGACGGTGGTCCGGTTGAAGCAGCTGTTCAACGAGACCGGATCCACCTATACGGCCATCAACCTGTATCTGGAAGAAAGGAGGAAACGCCATGGATGATGCTACTGAAGGATTGACCCAACTGTCCGCTTGGAGCAGTGACTTCTATACCCAGAGCAACGGGGTGGCCGGCAGCATTGCCGCCGCCCTGCTGGGAGTAGCCCTGGTCTTTGTGGTATGGGCACTGGCCATGAAGAAGGAGAATGCCCGGAGCTACCTGCTGGCCTGGATTGTCTGCGTGATATTTACCGTGTTATTCATCTTATAAGACCTTTGTTATGAAAAAGTACCTTACAGCCTTTATCCTCGCTCTGGTGCTGCTCACCGGAAGCAGCCTGGAGACGAAAGCCCAGTGGGTCGTGCATGACCCGGGGCATACCGTGGTCAACTCGACGGAGTGGGTGACCAACGTCAAAAAGTGGATCAGCCAGATCAACGAGATGATAGATGCCCAGAAGCTGCGTCTCGGCTTGCAGAAGATTGACCAGCTCAAGCAGCTGCGTTCGCTCAAGGACCTTGCTGACCTGCTGGATGACGTAGCCTGTCTGAGCAGCGACTACAGCTTCTACATGAACGTGGGGTCGAACTACAACTGTCTGAAGTTTCTGAACTTTCAGGGAGTGACCGTCAACCTGAGCCTGAGTACGGACCTGCTGTTTAAGGTGGCCACCGTGACCAGCTATTTTTCGATGAACTCCGAAGGAAGAATGCAGTTTATCGAACAGGTGAAGGCATCGGTGGAGAAAGCCGCCGAAGAGATGAGAGAGTTTAATGAATCGGTCCGTTCGGTAGTCATCTACAAGAGCCTGAAAGGGCACAACCGCAAGACCTACTACCAGGGACGTCTGGCCGCCTATACCCGACACATAAACTAGAAGCCTTATGAATCAAGACAATTTTCTCTGGGGACTCCAGATCACGGACGGTCTGACCATGGAACTGGTATCGAAGATGACCGTCATCGCCTTTGGTGTAGGTGTTATCTGCTTCATCTGCAACATGGCCTACAACTACCTCTATCATGGAGCCAGCCAGCTGCTGACCCCGAACGAAGACAAGTTTCCGGACATGATGGAAATCGCCCGCTGCCTGGTGCTGATGTTCTGTCTGACCTTGTACAAGCCCATTGCGCAGACCATCGTCGGAACGATGGAAGTCATCAATGAAGCCACTTCGCTGACCTCCGGCCGGGCGGAGGAGTTTGCCCAGTTTATGACCCGGCAGGCGGACGAACAGGGAGAGATGCTGTCCGAATACGATAAGCATGCGCTGGAATCCGAAGTGGCGGACGGTGCCGATACCACCGGAGCCATGCAGCACGAGCTGGACAAGAAGGAAGAAGAGGACGAGATGAAAGGCGTGCGGTCGAGTGTGGAGAAGATCGTGCAGCTGCTGAATCCCATCAACCTGGTTACGCTGGTCATCCATGCCTTTGCCGCCCTGCTGGTGGGAGTCATCCAGATTGTCATCCTGGGCATCGGCGTGGTGATTGTCAAGATATTGGTCATATTAGGACCCTTTGTCTTTGCCGTCAGCATGCTGCCGGTCTTTCAGAAGCAGCTGAACGTCTGGTTCGGAACCCTCTGCTCCAGCTGTATGGTCTTTACGGTCATCAATATCCTGAATCAGATCATGTGGCAGACCCTGAAAGCCATCTACATCCCCAGTGCCGACATGGTGGACGGAGCCACCACACAGCTCCAGTATCTGGGGATGGACCTGGCGCTGATCGGAGCCTATTGCAGCTGTTTTTGGCTGGCCTCGAAGATCGTGGGACACAGCGATGCGGGCAAGATCATCTCGAAAGCCGTGTCGATTGTGACTACGGCAGCCACTGTTGCCCTGTTGGGCGGAGCCGGAGCAGCTGCCAAGCTGACCAACGTGGGCGGAGCCGCTTCGGTGGGAGAGAGCTTTATCAACGATAACCCAAAGTAAGTAAGCCATGAACCTGACCCAATTCAAGTCTGCGGATGATGCAGTCAGACTGACCATCCGCCTCTCCGTCGGCTATTGCGTACTGCTGACCCTTGCCTTTGTGAGCTGTCTCATCTATCTGTCTGTACAGATCGAAAAAGCCCAGGCCCAGGCACTGGTCATTGACCGGAAAGGAGAAGTCTATACCGCCAGTGCCGTGCCTTCGCTGGCCATGCGCAAGTATGAATACATGAACCATGTGAAGAGTTTTGTCAAGAGCTGGTATGCGTTTGACGAGAACACCTATGAAAAGCATGTGAAGTATGCGCTGAACCTCATCGGAAACAAGGGAAAGGAACTGCTGAACGAGTATAACGATGTGAACATGCAGAACTCGCTGATTCAGAAAAATATCCGGTATGACGTGAGCATCCAGGACATTCAGATTGATACCCAGACGATTCCTACGACCGGAAAAATCTCCTTCACGCAGACCGGCTACCGGGCCCGGGGCAGCATCTCCCGTGAAATCGTGGCTGAATTTACCATTTACGATGTGTCACGCAGTGAGGACAACGCCCACGGGGCCAAGATCGAGGACTGGATTGTACACTATTCGGCCCCCGTGGAACAAGGCGGCTATGCCGACGATGAGACTTTGACAGAATCTGCAACCCCAAAAACGACAGACCATGAAAGCGAATGAACTTTTCAAGGACAAGAACAAGCTGCTGATGGGCATCCCCGTCATTCTGGGCCTACTGTTTATCTACGTGTTCTTCATCCATGCGGGACAGCCCGAAGAGACGCAGCAGAAAGAGGATGCTTCTGCCTTTTTTGAACCCACCGCCCAGGAGTCGGAGAAGGCCGGCGACAAGCTGGAAGCGTATAAGCGGGACCAGCTGGAGAAGCAGGAACAGGAACGCATCCGGAAGGAATCGGACGTGAAAGGCTCGGACTTCTATTTCGACCTGCACAACCGGGAGGAGCAGTATGACGAACGGAAGCTGGAACGTATCCGGAGAATGCAGGGCGACCCTTACAGTGAGGTGATGTCGGGCTATGGAGGCGGACGGCAGGGACGTTTCGCACAGCAGCTGGACCAGCAGCTGGACGGGCTGGAAGACGAAGAAGCCCTAAACGAGATTATCCGGGAGGCCCGGAAGAATGCCCGGATCCGCAAGGACCTGGACGAGTCGGAGCGTTACCGCAAGGAGATGTATAAGCGCATTCTCCAATACGATGAGGACAAGAAAAAGAAGAGCGCCGCGCAACCGTCCAGTCCCTTGTTGGACAGCCTGGAGGAAAGCAAGCCCATCTATGTGGCCGAAAACGGGAAGCGGATGCGGAAGCAGCAGACCGCCGTGCCGGTGAGCAGCAACCTGTTTAAGGCCTGCATCCACGGTGACCAGACGGTGGTGACGGGAAGCACCGTCAGAATGCGTCTGCTGGAGGACGTGACCGTAGCCGGCATGAAGATACCAGCCAACACCCTCTTCTACGGGATGGCTACCTTGGGAGCCAGCCGACTGGATGTGGTGGTGAGCAGCCTGAAGGTGGGGGACAACATCAACCCCGTATCGTTCGTCATCTATGACAACGATGCCATGGAAGGGCTGAACCTGCCGAACAATCTGAAGGCCAGTGCCGCCAAGCGGATGGAGCAGGGACTGGTGCAGAACATCGACATGCCGCTGTCATCCATCGGAACCATGGCCAGTGAGGTGACGAGCGTGGTGAGCGCCACCACCCAGATAGCCAAGCAGATCCTGAACATGAGCCTCTCGCAGGTGAAGGTACATCTGAAGGCGAACTATCAGATGTACATCCAGGAAGAGACCAAGGAATCGAAGCTGAAGCGGCAGGCCGTGCAAGCCGAGCTGCAACGGCTGTATGAAGAAATGGCTCAGCAGGAACCAGCCAAGAGCCATCCGTTACAAACCTTAATCGACAAGTTATGATAGATATCCTAAATTACCTGTTGGCGATTTCTGCCGTCTTCTTCGGCTACCGCATCTATGCGGCCCGCAAGGACGGGAAAGCCTTTGCGGAGATAAGACCGTTACTCCTCTCTTTTCTCCTTTGTGTGCTCCTCCTATGGGGCATCACCCTCTATACTGCATTTTTCAGTCACCCTTAAAGCATAAGACCATGAAAAAAGAACTGACCCTCATCCTCCTGCTGCTGTGTTCGCTCCTTGTGTCGGCACAGGAGAAACCGCTCCAGCAGCAGGCCATCCAGCCGAAGGACATCTACGTCTCCTTCGACTGTGTCAAGCATATCGTATTCCCGGTACAAGTGAATGACATCGAAATCGGCCAGAAGGATCTCGTGATGGCCAGCCGGGTAGAGGAAGCCCCTCATGTCATCCGGCTGTCGGCACAGACCGAAGGCTTTGAAGAAGAGACGAACCTGACGGTGGTCTGCATCGACGGAAGCGTCTATACCTACCACATCCGTTACCTTCCGGCAGGAGAGACGGACGGGCAGCCCAATATCTACGAAGACAGGAACAAATGGGAACATCACGACTACCGGGCGGAGGTGAGCGACCTGCATGTGGCCGAGTTTTTCTTTCCGGCTGACATTGTCTATGGAACGCCGGGCAACGAGGCTTCCTTTACGCTGGGCAGCTACAACAACCAGCTGAAGGTCACGACGGCCCCGGATGCGGTCAGCGCCTCGAACCTGTTTGTCATTGACCGGAAGATGAACACCTACCACATCACCCTCCAGCGGAGCAGTACCTCTGTCTTTACCTACAACTACAATGACCAGCGTGCCTATACCGCCCATGTGGACGTGAACAGCGAGGAGATGGCGAAGCACTTGCAGGAACTCAAGAAGAAGAAGCGGAACATCTACAGCCTGGGTATCATCGAGAACAAGTTTGAGCTGTCGATGGCCAACCTCTATGTGCATGAAGACTACATGTTCTTTGTCTTCGATCTGAAGAACAACTCGTATATCGACTACGACATCGAGTTTGTGAAATGCTTCGAACGGGACCAGAAGAAACGGAAGAATGCCATCCAGCAGGAGACCACCATCGAGCCCATCTATCAGGATGAGTTCCATACGAAGATCAAGGGCAAGGGAAGCAACCGGCTTGTGCTCGGATTCAACAAGTTCACCATTCCGGACGACAAGGTCTTCGAAATCGAACTGTATGAAAAGAACGGGGGCAGGCATATGAAACTTGCCGTACTGAATGAATATATCCTATCTGCAGAACCACTTTATAAACGCTGAGACTATGACACTGAGAGAAGCTTTTGAGACCTACAACTTTGAGAATGCCGGACAATTCAGCGGCATCGCCCAGTCTTTGGGTTATGAGACCGAATACCGGGACGGCCATTTCCGATTTCGGAAAGGGGACGAAGACCTGGTCATGAGTGTGAGCGAAATCCGGGCAAGGGCCAGTATGATCGACGATGAACCGGGAAGGGAAGCCTCGAAAGAGCGGGTAGCCGCTTTCTTCGACAAGGACCGGGCCAATGATCCGGCCTATCTGAAGGAACTGGAGAAGGAAGGGGTCAGCATCATCCGGTGGGAGAACCTGAAAGGAGAGGAGAGGGACGGCTTCACCATTATCGACCACAAGAACAAGGTGAGCTATACCGGACAGGCCCTTTATGAATATGCCCAACAGCAAGGGAACATCCTCGACGGGAAGGGAACCAGGCTGGAGAAGGGAGTGATGTCAGACCTGATGGACCTCAACGGCAGGCCAGGGAAGCTGCGGTTCAATGCAGACGGTATTTCCGTCTTTTACCGGAAGGAATCGCTGGTCATCCCGGACAAGATTTTGGGGAAGAAGCTCAGCAAGAAGGACAAGGAGCAGCTGCTGGCCGGGGAGGTGGTGCCGATCCGCATCCGGGACAAGGACATCTTCCTGCAGGTGGACCGGGACCTGAACAGTGTGATTGTGCGTAGCAACCAGGAGCTGAAGATACCCCAGGTCATCGGCAAGACAGATGAATACGAAGGCTATAAGCTCACCAAGTCTGACAAGTATCTGCTGGCCAACGGGCATTCGCTGGAGAACAAGCTGCTGCACAGCAAGGACGGCTACTTCATCGCCGACATCCAGCTGACGGAAGACCGGAAGGGTGTGATGATTCAAAATATCCAGAGCGTGTCTAACGAGAAGGCCCACGAGATGATACAGGCCATGCGGCAGCGGCTGGATGTGCAACCCGTCGGACTAGAGCAGAAAGCCGGACAGGAACCCGCGCAAGGGCGGGATAGGAACAGCGAATTTAAGGAAGCGGTTGGCCGGCGCGACTTTGAGAAGATCGAAATGCTGCGGGAAGAGGGCTACAAGCCCAGCGAGGAGTATGTGAAGGGAGTGGCCCGGACGTTGGGACTGGACGAACGGGAAACCGAAGAAGTCAGGACGCTGTTCGGAGTCAAGACGCACGAACTGTCGGAGAATGAAAAACAGAGCAGAAGGCTGGTGGAAGCTGCCTTGGAAGAGCGTTATCACACGATACAGGAAATCCACCGGAGCGGTTATCAAATCACAGATAAGGACCTGGCGCTAATGCGGGAATCCGGAGTACAGCCCAAGACCCTGATAGCCGTGCAGAAGATATTCGGTCTGGAAAAGCCGGGAAAGACGCTGGGCGATGTCAAGCTGGCCAGCACGCCGAAACCCAGTCACCTGAAGGAGAACACAAGAGCCATCGGCAACACCGTAAGCCGGGCTTTCAATGATTTATAGTATTCACCCTAAAACGCAACCGTATGAGAGAAGATTATGACGAACTGGTTCAGCTGAACCAAAACGGAGCGGTCAGCGATTTGCAGTTTCTCCTGGCACAGGAAGAACTGGCAACGGCCTATCAGGCAGCCATGGCTGCTTCGGACCGCGAGTTGAGTGACGAAACAGCCCGGGAATGGCTGTTGGACTATGAAAACAACCATCTATATGAGTAGCCTATGGATACCGCAAGTGACAAAGCCCTGCAACGTTTTGCAGAACTGATGATTGAAAAGATCCAACAAGTGGAGGATAACTGGCAGCAGCCGTGGTTCAGCACCAAGGGTGGGGGACTTCCACAGAACATCGATGGCAGGAACTACAACGGGGTCAATTCCTTTATGCTGTTTTTACTGACGGAAAAGGAGCAGTATGGCATGCCGGTCTATATGACTTTCATGCAGGCCAAGGAAAAGGGGCTGAACGTATTGAAGGGGGAACACTCCTTCCCGGTGGTCTATTGGAACTTCAGCATCAAGGACAAGAACGGGAAGAAGATTACCATGGACCAGTACCGCAATCTCAGCAGGGAGGAGCAGGAGAACTACAAGGTGACCCCTTATATGAAGACCTACAACGTCTTCAATGTGAACCAGACCAATCTGAAGGAGGTGAAGCCGGAACTGTATGAACAACTGGAAAACCGATTCAAGGCACCTGGCTTGAAGGATGAAAAAGGCATGTTTACAATGCCTCTGCTAGATGTTATGATTCGTGAACAAAAATGGGTATGTCCAATCCAGCCGAAAGAAGGAAATCAAGCCTACTATGTACATGGAGAAAAGAACGGGCATATTGTCGTCCCCTTGAAAGGGCAGTTTGAGGACGGTGAATCGTTTTATGCCACCCTGATGCATGAGATGGCCCATTCCACCGGGGAAGTGCATCTGCTGAACCGGGAAAAGGGAGCTGTCTTCGGGGATGACAAGTATGCCAAGGAAGAGCTCATTGCCGAATTGACAGCGGCCACCACCGGTCAAGCTATGGGTATCACGACCAGCATCCGCGAGGAGAATGCCATGTATCTGAAGAATTGGCTGGCTGCGCTGAAGGAAGACCCGAAGTTCATCTACAGCATCCTGTCGGATGTGGGGAAGGCCAGTGGCATGATACAGGAACGGAGCCGGGAGATGCTGCCCCTGCTGAGTCCGGAAGAGAAGTTTATGGTGGGGGTCATCCAGGAGAACAAGGAACTCCTGGAAGACCTGAAGAAGGAAGGATTTGTCCCGGCACCGGAACTGATGGAACGGATTGACAGCAGCCACCTGACGGAAGAGATGAAGGAACATCTGGACCGGCAGTTCGGCATAGCGGATAAGCCGGAATCCGCTTCGTTCACCCTGGAAGACGTGATGGCCAGCGTGCCGCTGCGGAAGATGTATATGAAGGACATGATAGAAATGAACCTGGAGATGAATGACCGGACAGCCAATGACTGGATGGAAGCCTACCAGGAACGGAAAACCATGAATAATGACTTTAGTTTAGCACTTTAAATCTTAAAATTATGTTTACAGGACAGATTATCGGTTACGTAGGTGCAGATGCACGTGCGAACAAGAATGGAAAAGGTTTCAACTTCAATGTTTCGACCAAGTATAAGAACGCGCAGGGAGCAGAACAGACACTGTGGATATGCTGCTTCGTAAACTACGAAAGCAAGGTAATGGAATACATCAAGAAGGGAGTGCAGGTCTATGTGTGCGGTGATGTCTTTGCCGATGTATTCAAGAAGGACGACGGCAGCTGCATCCCTTCGGTGACCCTGACCGTCAACCGCATCGAACTGCTTGGCAAAGCCGAGAAGAAAGAAGAAGCAACCGTCTAAAGCGATAAGGTATGGACAAAGAGAAGAAAGCCCTGTCATTTATCCTGATCCTGCTCTCCACGCTGGTCGGGATGGCCGTGCTGTTTCAGTGGGCAATCATCAACCGGTTCTATGAACCGGAGATGCAAGGAGTCTGGGCGAAACTGATGGACAAGCAGCTCCTGTTCCGTTTCCTCTATGTGATCCTGATAGCCGGACTGGCCTTTCTCTTTCCCTACCGCAAGCCGGGACCGGAGGACAGGAAGTGGTTCTATACCAGCCTGACCCTGCTGGCGGCTACCGCACTGGTGGCCGGGTTCAGCCAAGTCATCCGCTGGTATAACCTCTTCTTCTTTCCCGTGGTCTTTGTCGGCTATACCCTGCTGGTCATCCAGACGCTGCCCTACTTCTTCCGCCGGAAGGTGGTATCCGACTCCAGCATCTTCGGATTGAGCAACGAGACATCTCCCTTCTACTTCGCCTTTGAGACGGCTGAGGGCCCGTTGGTCATCCACAAGCCCCAACAGAACATCTACATCGACGGAGGACCCGGATCCGGAAAGTCTGAAAGCTGGATTAAGGGAATGATTTACCAGTGTGCCGAACGAAACTATGCCGGCTTCATCTATGACTGGGAAGGTGACCCGACTAAGGATAATTCACCCATCCTATCTAGGATTGCTTACGGCAGCATCGAATACTTCAGGAAGCAAGGCAAGCCCACCCCTGAATTTGCCTACATCAACTTTGTGGATATGTCGAGAACGGTGAGGGTGAACGTGCTTTCGCCGAAGTATATGGCTAAAGGCAACGAATCCCTTTTCATCCGGAACATCATCATGACCCTGATGAAGAACCTGGAGGCCAGCTGGAAGGAGAAGACAGACTTTTGGGCCAACAACGCCATCAACTACGTCTATTCAATCGCCTACAAGTGTTTCAAGGACCGGGACAAGGGTATATGCACGCTGCCCCATGTGATTGCCTTCGCACTTTCTGACAGCGAGCTGGTCTTTGAATGGCTTTCGGAAGATGCTGAGATTGCCTTGAACATGTCTTCGATGTTGACAGCTTGGAAGCTTGGAGCCCAGCAGCAGACAGCTGGAGCCGTGTCATCCGCACAGACTCCGCTGGTCATGTTGAACAATAAGTATATCTTCTGGGTGTTATCACCCTTGCCGGAGGAGGAGTTTTCGCTCGACATCACCAACAAGGAGCACCCGACCCTGCTTTGTGTCGGCAATGCTCCCACCATCAAGGAAGCCGTTTCTCCGGCCATCTCCTGTATAGGCAGTGTGCTGATGTCGCAGATGAACAATCCCGGGAAAGCGACCAGCGTCTTCATGGTGGACGAGTTTCCGACCATCCTGCTGCAGGGCATCGACACTTTCATCGGAACCGCCCGGAAGCACAACGTATCAACGATATTGGCTGTGCAGGACTTCAATCAGGCAGTTCGAGATTATGGAGACAAGAGCGCCAACATCCTGAAGGCATCCTGCGGAACCCAGGCTTACGGCATGACCGGCAACGAGAAGACCGCCAAGGACATTGAGAATCTGTTCGGTGAACAGAAGGAAGCCCAGGAAAGCTTTTCGCAGCAGGAGGGAGGCGGCAACAGCCGGACCGAAAGCCTGCAGAAGGAAAAGGTACTGAAGGCCCGTGAGGTGGCAGGCCAGTCAGCCGGGCACTTCATCGGCAAGATAGCCGGCGGAAAGCCGCCCTTCTTCAACGTGCAGATGAACATGTGCAGGTTTGAAGAGAAGGAGATTCCTCCGTTCTCCCTTCCGGTCAGGCTGGCATCCGGCAACGAGCAGCTGGAAATGGACATCCTGGAAGAAATCGTACAGCAGAACTATGTAAAGATTATTGAAGATGTCAACCAGGTGTTGGAGCCCATCGCCCGGAAGAAGGAAGAGAAAGACAAACTGAAGAAACCCAATGACCCGAGAAACAACAAGAACCTGAAATTATAACCCCAAAAAACAACCGCCATGAAAAAGTTTTATTTTGCATTAGTGACCCTTCTGAGTGTAATGTTTGCCTCCTGCAGCAGTGACGATTCTCCCGTATCAGGAGAAGAAGGCCATCTCTACAGCATCACCTTCCAGGTGACCGGTCATTCACCCCGTGGAAACGCCCATCTCATCAATCTGGATGGGGTGAAGTTCAAGTGTGAACAGACCGGAGTCAGCCTGTCATCCGTGGATGAACCGTTTAGCGGAACCGCTACCTATACGACCGAAGGGCTGGTGAAGGGAATGACGGTGCAAGGTGTATTGTACTCCACGGAGAACGGTACCTTGTCGATGCGCATCACCCAGGACGGCCAGGAAATCTATCATGAAACCAAGGAACTGGATGTGGCCAGCAATCCCGAAAAGACAATTGACCTGACCTTCACTACCATGAAGGGAAACTGAGAATAGCTTTTTCCCCTTCTTTCCGGTCAGCAACGCTTGGTGATGGCTGGAAGGAAGGGGAAAAGTGTTTTAAAATGATTGACAAACAATAATCCTTATGCCTATGAAAGTGGATTTCAATCAGATCAAGACACTCATCTCGCTGCCGGATTTTCTTTATGAACTGGGATGGAAATTTGTGAAGGGAAGTTCGAGAGCCTGTCCGAAGATGAGCAACGGGCAATATACCATTGTCATCAAGCGCAATGCGCTGAACCAATATACCTATTGGGATGTGCACAGCGACAGTGTGCGTGGACGCACCATTCTGGACCTGATGCAGGAGCACCTGATGGAAACGACCGGCAAGCGGCCTACCCTCCGGGAAGTGGGTGAGATGCTGCAGGGGTATATCCAAACGAATCAGATTGTGACTCCGGAACAGAGCAGCTATCGCGTGGGCAGTTCATCGATCACCACCGATGAACTGCATTTTTACTTGGGACAGCTGAAATCCTACCGGGGAGACTATCTTCAGAACAGGGGCATCACCCGGGAGAGCATCGAAAGTCCGACGTTTAAGGATACCTTTTATGTGCGTGAGGTAAGGAAAAAATATAAGACCTATCAGAACCTCTGTGTGAAGATGTACAACGAGCATGGAGTGCAGGCCATCTCGCAGCGGAGCGAATCCTTCAAGGGAATCATCGGAGGGAAGTACGACTGTCTGGCTCTGAGCGCCCATGACCGGAGCCGGCCGATAGACATTCTCTATGTCGGTGAGTCTATCATCGACTGCATTTCGCATTATCAGCTGCATCACGAACAGACACCCAGGAACCTGGTTTACCTGTCCAGCGAAGGGACATTGACGGAAGGTCAGATGAATCTGCTGCAGGTTATTTTGGAGCGGAATGCCATCCAGGAAATCCGTACGATTTTTGATAATGACAGGCAGGGGTACAAGTACACGCTGTGGATGTACAACCGTTTCTTCAACGGTCGGGAAGATGTGGAAAATCTCAGTGAAGAAGCGATGAATCAGAAGGTATCTTCACTCTCGTTTGTGGACTTGCCTAATCAGAAAGACTGGAATGAGGATTTAATGAAAGATGGTGACATAAAAATAGATAAATAGTCTGATATACAACTATATAAGGGTTCTACAGGGTTTAGTGTGAATTAACATAAAGTGCTTTAAGAATTAAGCGGGAATTCCCTTGTCTTTAGGCAGGGGATGATAGTGTTTTCATTCAAACTTTCTTTTGATTCTCTATGTATTTTCGTATTGTCTCCTCGGATATATGACCGACGGACTCTACAAAATAGGAACGAGTCCAAAGGGACGGCAATCGGCTACGCAGCCATGGAAACTCCTTTCGTAGGCAAACTGAAGAATAACCCTTCAGCTGATTGATTACAAAATGGATGGCATAGGTAGGCTTGCTTCGGATAAAGAGGTGAACATGATCGGGCATGATTTCCATGTTTTCCAGGGTTATTCCCAACTCGTCAGCTTTTTTCTGCAATAATGATTTCAATCGTTCATCCACTCCGTTTACCAGTACCTTTCTCCTGTATTTCGGACAGAATACAATATGATAACCCAAATTGAAAACACAATGGGCATTTGACGTGTATCTTTTTGCTAATGTCATAATAAATAACGTGTTACATATTTGCAAAAATAAGAATAAAATTATATATTTGCAATATATCTAATTATATCATTTTATGTTGAGAGCCTACAAATATAGAATCTATCCGACAGACGACCAGAAGATTTTGCTTGCCAAGACCTTCGGTTGCTGCCGCTTTGTCTACAACTGGGCACTCAACCTGAAGATTGAAGCCTACAGGCAGGAAAAGAAGACTATTGCATACAAGGAAGTGCAGGACCGGATGGTGAACGAACTGAAGAAGGAGAACCAATGGCTGACAGAAGTAAATTCACAAGCCCTTCTGAATTCCATACGCAACCTTGATACCGCCTACAAGAATTTCTTCCGTGACACGCATGCAGTGGGATTTCCACACTTCAAAAGCCGGAAGAACAAGCAGAGTTTCCAGTGTCCGCAGCACTGCAGCGTGGACTTCAAGAAAGGGACCCTCTCCATACCAAAGGCAAAAGACATTCCTGCCGCGCTGCACCGCAGGTTCAAGGGTACGGTGAAGACTGTTACCGTCAGCATGACACCTTCGGGCAAATACTTTGCTTCCGTGCTGGTGGATACGGATATTCAGGAGCTTCCGGCATCACCTGTACAGGGCGATACGGCTTTAGGCATAGACTTAGGTATTAAGTCACTCGCCGTATGCTCTGACGGACGCACGTTTGACAACCCGAAGAACCTGCAGCACAGCCTGGACCGCCTGGCTCTGCTGCAAAAGCGGTTGAGCCGCAAACAGAAAGGTTCTGCAAACCGCAACAAGTCACGCATCCGTGTAGCGCGCTTGCAGGAACACATCGCCAACTGCCGCAAGGACAACCTCCACCAAATCACCCATGCACTCACGCACGACAGCCAAGTGCGTACCCTCTGCATGGAGAATCTGAACGTGAAGGGTATGCAGCGTAACCATTACCTGGCGCAAGCTGTAGGAGACGCTTCCTTCGGCATGTTCCTGACGATGCTTGAATACAAATGCCAGTGGTACGGCGTGAACCTGGTCAAGATAGACCGCTTCGCCCCAAGTTCCAAAACCTGCGGCCAATGCGGCTATGTGTACAAAGGATTGAAGCTGAGCGAGCGCAGTTGGATCTGCCCGGAATGTGGCACGCACCACGACCGGGACTTCAATGCCGCTTGCAACATCAAGGAATTTGGCTTGAAAGCCCTACCCACGGAGCGTGGGAAAGTCAAGCCTGTGGACTGCCCAATGGTGGATGACCGACCTCGTGTCCTAAAAAGCCGTGGCAGGAAGAAACAGGAAAAGAGAGGAGGTATTGGTATCTCCGAAGCTCATGCCTTTAGGCGTGGGTAGCTCACAGTTGCATATATATAATAATTATATTATCTTTGTTATGTGTAAATCAAACATATATGGAAAAGTATTTATCTGCCAATAATATCAAGATACCCGTACTGTCAGAAGACAGCAAAGAGTTTGTACGCTATTTGGAGGACAAGGATGTGGATGAGGAATTCATCCATGAACTGAAGCATGACAACATCAAGGTTGTTTACATCGATAAGTCTTTGAAAAAACTGACATACCAAACCAAGGAGATGTTGTATGACACCCTGCTGTTCAATAGGAACGTCCCGCTTAAGCAAGGCGATTTGGGAGTCTTTGATGTGACTCGGAAAGATGCAGCGTGTTTCCAGAACGATGGTGAGAAAATAGCTGCTGTTTTTGGAGTCAATATAGGCTATCGATACATAGAAGAAGAAAAACTGTATGTCAAACCATCCAATCAGTCAAAATGGAAAGCTGTTTCGGCGGAAGAAGCCGATGTAAGCGTGACCATTACGATTGAAGGAGAGATGAAAGGAACCTACCACTTCAAGAGGATTTGGCCTTGACAAACAGAAACGAATGGTGCCCGTTCTCCTTTATCGGATGGCGGGCACCATTCGTTTCATTGAAAAAGATTACTTACCGGAATCTGTTTGGATTCAGCCAGTCGGACCGTATAGGAGGTTCCACCGATACCTACACCGTCATAGTAGGCTATCAGTCGGGACGCATGGTTCACCAGGTAAGCGTTTCGGCGCAGATAGCAATGTTGGAAGTAGGCAGCGGACAGGACCACGACTTCATCCGCCTGGTCGAGGATCCGGCGATAGCGGACCTTAGAGTCAGGGGTAAAATATCTGTCCTGTCCTTCAAACGGAACAATGACCATCAGGGCCAGTTCCGGAAGATGCTCTTTCAGTTGAAGGACAACTTCTGCGGCCAGTGTATCGAAGCCGACAGCACCGCCCGTCTTGAAGAAACGCTTGCAGCCTGGTAGGTACGGATGATTTCCTCTTTCAGTTTTAGCAGAAGAGAGTCGGTATGTTCTGACAGATGTCTGTGTCCCGTGAAAGAGACGGAGAGGGAGCGCAGCCATCTGTCGCGAGCCTTCCGGCATTCGTTCAAAGAGCTTGCAATGGTCTCGAATCGGAGACCATTGCAAGCCGTGTAATGATAGATATAGCAGGTCTCAGTTTTGAACATACCTGCATGAGCGGTTTGGTAAGATTCAAAGCTTTTCATGATGGAAGTTTTTACTTTCGGATAAAATACTCGATGGCAGAGTGTACCAGGATATAATGGGTGAGTGTTTGCCGGCATTGTCCTGCATACGGGTTGGGATATTGCAAGGCAAGAGACTCGTACAAGTCCGGCAGTTCTTTTCGAATGCGTTGGACCAACAAGCGGTAGGAACAGCTTCGAGCATGTTTCATCAACATTGTCCATTCGTCGATGGAAAGCTGGTTGCAGTTTGTTTCGTAAATCATCGTTATCTCATCGTTTTGGGTGAATACTGAGTGGAAGGAAGGGGCAGGATTAACCTGCCACCTTCTGAAACGCATTGTAGCAGTCGATGACCTTCAGTTTGTCCGGTTGGATGCGAAGGGTTTCCACTACATAGCCGTGCAGGTCCAGCTCCGCCAGCTCAGAGAAGGAGAAATACCCCCATTCCCATTCGTGGATGTGGCAGTAGCCGAAGAAGACCCAATCGCCGTTTGGCTGCCGTTCAGCCTCGGTAGCCATCCAACAGGCACTGGAGCCCGGGAGAACAAACATAGCCAGTACGGTGGCATTGAAACCCTGACCCTCTTTTGAATACAGTGGACTCAGTCCGAATGCGTTTTCTAACTCTCTGGAAATGGTTATCATAAGCGTAATAATTAAAGTGAAACTTCGGATTTATGCTTCAGCTAGATTTATAGACCTTTTTACGAATTTCCGTCTTGGTCTTTTTCTGTTAGCTGACTTTTTTTTAAGGGATTTCTGCCCCATCTGAGTTTATGAGCCTTTTTACGGCAGAATTCAGTAAGGATAGAATGGAATAAGAAAAGTTTTGGGCATAAAAAATGTTGGGGACAGCGTAGCCGTCCATCGTTATTTTTTACGACCAAAGGGCTTTGCCCGGAACTCTTTCATTTCCATTTCTCCTCATACCTTTGCCGTATCCAAAAGGACTCTCAGATGGAGCAGATTCTAAAATGGAATATGGGAGCGCAAAACACCGAAGAAAAAGTCTAAGACGGAATGCAGAAAGTAATCCGTGAACAGACTCCCTTACAACGGATTAAATTCTGGTTTATAAAGAAAGGCTTTAGCCTTTCAATGGGTGAGCACTGGCTGCCGGAACAATCCCTGGGCAGGCAAGGAACGCCAGTGACCGAGGTTGTTAAGTTGAAAACTTAGCTCTGAGGAAGCCGGCGGGCCAGCTTGAACAGCGTTTGTTCCTTCCGACCTCGGCATGAACCGTGCCGTTTGCTTGCAGACGGTTCCGTTCATGCCGAAAAAGGGCGGAACAGCCATACCGCTAAAGGGTGGGTGGGAAGAACTGCGTGAACGCAAACTTAAAACAGCCGCAAGGCTACCAAAACATAGCCATCGTCAGATGGCAGGGTAGAAAAGGAGCACCGGCAAGTTGCAGCCATGGAAGAAGGATGCTGGTGCATGACCGTGAGGAACGAACAGTCAAGGCATGTGCAGACTTGTCCATAACGGAACTTGCTTTTCCATGTTCAGTCTTTTGCGGAACAGCACATGTGCCGTGAAGCAAAAGATCGTACATGGAAATGCGACAACCGATGCAGGGCGGGCGGGAAAATTTTGCGTGAACGCAAAGACAAAAACAAGGCATTGCCTTACCGCTCTCTTCCTTGGGTAGCCGGGTCGGCTCGTTTACCGTGTTGACTGGGCTACTCAAGGAAGGATATGGGATGAACAAGGTGTTTCTCTTGCCTGCCAGCCGGCCATTTATAGCCGACAGCGGCAAGCAAGGGAAATATACCGCTAAAGGGTCGGGTGGGACTATCTGCGTGTACGCAAGTAAACTCCGGATGCGGTGTAAAAAGAAAAGCGGCCGAAGCCGCTTCACCTATTTGGAAGATTTTTTCTTCTTGGGTGCTGCCTGCTTGGGAGCAGGCTTCTCCTCTTCTTTTTCCGGGGCGAGGTAGAACTTGGTGGCTACCATGACTATGCGGCTGCGCTTGGCTCCGGATTCGGAATCGGTCCATTCTTCCGGTTTGAAGTAGCCCTCCACCGTAACCAGGTTCCCCTTCTTCAACACATCGAAGGAATCGAGGGCTTCGTTTTTGCGCCAGGCTTCTACACCCATGAAGGAAGAGACGTAGGTGGTTTCTTCACCTTCCTTTTCAGCCCGGCTGACGGCGAGAGAAAAACGGGCTACGCTGGCTGTTTGAAAACTGCGGATTTCAGCATCCATACCGATAAAACCTGTCACTGCGAATGAATTTTCCAACTTTTTCATATCTGTCAATTTTAGAAGTTAATGAATCAATTTTACAGTGCAACAACCTGTATGACGGTTTCGGGGTACACCATGAAACTGGAGAGAAATACGCTTTTTCTGTGCAGCGGAAAAAGGAAGATTTTACTCCGGTTTATTGGTTAAGATGGCAGCAAGTGATTTGACTTAAATACTCTTTTCTGGAGGAAAAGGAAGATTTCAGCCAAATAGTGAAACGGCACTTGCGAATCGTCCCCCAACCCCTCTACAAGGGGTATGCGTCATACTACCTTTGCACACGGAAAATGATTATGACTTCGTTTAAGATTGACTGTAAAAGTGACCGGAAAATTTCGTGGTGACTGCGTTTAGAAAGGGATGCTGTACCTTGCTGAAAAGACAGCCTGCATAGCTACCCATAGCGCCATCAGCCCTGCCCAAGCGGGGAAGGTGTGGAAGCCACATTCCTTTGGCCGAGGTGTAGAAGTCGCATCGAAGCCCTTTCCTTTTGCCCATCTGAAGAAGGGGAATCCAACTGTCCGGAGGGCTGCGCCGGTGGAATGGATTCACCATCGGAAGGAGTCCTGCCCAGCCAACCAACCAGGTAGCCTTCCGCTTTTACTTCCGGAAAAAGGAGAAGAGAAACATCCAAAACGGTACCCAAAAAAAATTCCGGTGAAGCAGCTTCCTCTGCCACTATCCGCACCACGTCCGGTTACCGCTCTCCCTTACAGCGTAAGGGGTTCAAAAGGGTGGGTAGGTAATGGGCTGTCGGGATAAAGATTCAGAAACGGTCTTGCAGTTTGTCTGAAGAGTCAAGAGTATGCTCTCTCTCCAGGCGAACTGAAAGATGGTTTCCTTTATCCCTTCCTGCATGAGGTACCACGGGCAAGTGAAGCATGAACCTGCTGGTGGTTATTCATACAGGAACAGCCAGTCCGCTATAGGGTGGGCAGGAGTATGGCAGCAGGAGAATTCAGAATGTTAAATCAGTCGTTTTCTGAGGAAAACTTTGTCGGTGTAATAAAAACAGTACATCTACAAGTCCAAACAGAAGGTAGAAATATCTGAAAACAATTTCAGTCAAACAAAAAAGTCGGATTCTGTATATACTACTGAACAGATTTTTTTGTTTCAGGCCCAGCATTTCCATCTTGTCCAGCAATTTCATGGCTGTCATTTGGGTATAGTGTATCCATTCTTTGATCGACTGTATTTCTTCGGCTTAGCTATCCATTCGGTAGAAGTGGTTGAAGCGAATATTTCTAGTTTTTCTCAAATCCTTTTCATGCCATGTTTAAGGTTCGTTCACATCATCGGAGCTTCATTGTTGATGATGTAGTCGTATCGCAAATTCTCTGGTTTATACCATAGATATTGAAGTAGGAAGCAAGGTCTTCAAATAGTTAAGTGCATTTTTTCTTGCACAAGAAATACTAGGTTTCATTTCATTCGATAGTAATTCCAGATTCAAAATTAGCTCGTTTGCCAAATCTGGAAAATGACTGCAAATTTTAGCAGTAAATTTTATCATCATTGAACGCGTACTATCACTTTCCTTTTTATCCATCATTCCGGACAGGCAGAAGTCAAACAAATCTATTCTGAGGTGTGTCTTTACAGGCATGTCAAAGAGTATATAGAGTACCAATCCACGGCGGATGTTCAGATTGGGTGTCATCACAAAATCTGCTATCTCGTCGTAGGATGTCGATAAGTAGATTTCCTTGTCAGCTTTGCTCAAATTAGATAATATCCATGCTGCATTGCCTGCAATTCTTTTGTCTTTTGAACTAAGCAGGACATGAAGAAGCGATGCAATTCCTTGTTCATCATGGTGTAGTCGGTGTGCATAATCTCCAACTTCAGCTTTAGACAGTCTCCTATTCAATAGGCGCACCCATTCATAATCAATTTTATCCTGAATCTGTTGCATAAGGTTATATATTCTATGAGTTCACCTTTGAAAGATTGTCAATCATCCTTTTTAGATTCCTGTCATTTTCTTCATCAGATATGGACGGATCTTTCATGAAACGAGAACAAGGCAAATGAGGACAACCTCCACAGTTTTTTCTCTTTCCCTCTTTGCAGCATTTCCAGATAGGACAGATGTCATCGCCCGTATATTGTAGCCAGAACACTTTCCCTTTTATCTTCTTACATCCTTTACACTCATTGGGACAAGATGGACAATCAATACATTTTGCACCGCATGGTGAAGGGTCGCAATAATCATCTTTCCAATACCACCATTTGCTTTTTTCCTTATCTGGTTTATCGGATTCTATGTAATATATCAAAGCCCGATAGACATAGAGCTGGCATCGGTCAACCATACAACCTTTCATTTCACATTCCTGTTGGTATAACTCTTCTGGACTTTTTCCTTTGAGCGAATCAAGTGAGGTGTAGCCCATCTGCAACAGGTCCTGTTCTGTCTGCTGTCCGATATTGGGAAGGTGAAGAAAAGGATGCACATCATTATTTACGGCTTTCTTCTTTGGAGCCTTTTTCTTTGGATAAGGTAAAAGTTCTTCCATCTGCTTGACTATCTTCATCAGGATGTCCTTATGTTCTACATCTAAAATGTAATGCGGCTTTGCCCCTTCATAGGGTATGCCTGTTTCTGCCTCGGACATCAGAACTTCGATTTCTGGAAGTATTTTGACGTAGGCTATATTGTCACAAAGAAGGATTACCAGTTTTTCATTCACATATACCATGTAGTCTCCAAACATTTTCCGGTAGCGGATATGTCCCAATTCCTGCAATTGGGAGCAGACGAACTCTACAAATTCAATGTTGCTGGCCATAGCTTATACTTATCAGTTACTAATTTAATTTTTCATTATATAAATAGAATTATGGAATTGGTTCTGGAACTTTCATTCCAACAGTCTTCCGTTATCGTTCCATTCTCCGTAAATGATACCATTCCGGGTATTTTCTATAAATTTACCAAGGCGGCTTTTGAAAAGTTCCGGCTGGTGTTTCTTTATCTGAATGGTATCAATTCTTACACGCTTATAGAGTTCCGGTAATTGACAGAAGTGCTCCCAAGTAACAGGGTCAGATTGCAATTCAAGAAGAATGTCCTTGTCTATTTTGAAGCCACTGTCAGACATATCAGGAAGGACGGCCCTTCCAGCATCCGTCATCATACCTAATCGTTCCATTCTGCGGCATCGTTCTTTATTGAGCTCGGACCAATTGCTCCTAGGCTTTCTGGGACAAAGTTTCTGGGCTGTGACATCATCTGCTATTTTTTTTGTAGTACTGTCTATCCAGCCGAAACAGAGTGCTTCTTCTACGGCATCTATATACCAAAAGGTTCCATCTTCCTTTGGTCTTCCTCGCTTGACAACGACCCAACATTCTGTTGCTTTGTCGTGATTTTGCATTAGCCATTCGCGTAACTCAACTCTTGACTTAGCTTCCAGTAAATTATTGATTTCCATTTACCTGTAAATATAAGTTGTGATTTCTCTGCTTTAAAAGTCTTTATGAACAGAGAGCCTGTCCAAATATCCTGTTTCAGATTTATAATAGTTGTTTGAGTAATTCTTCATGTACTTTCCCGTTTGTCCCGATTACCTGGCTTCCCTGAGCAGGGTTAAGTGCATTTCCACTCCAGTCAGTTACGGTTCCTCCAGCCTCTTTCACCAGAAGCATTCCTGCCGCATAGTCCCATGGATTCAGATAGATTTCAAAATATCCACCTTGGCGACCACATGCCGTATATGCCAGTTCCAATGCTGCAGAACCCAATCTTCGGATGTCTTGCGAACGTTCGTAAACCTTGAGAAACCTGGAAAAGTTTTCTTTGGCAAGTTCTCTTTTGGCAGTTCCGATACCGATAATGGTTTCCGAGAGGAAGTTTGCAGAGGATACATGAATAGGTTTGCCATTCAGAAAACTGCCTTCTCCTTTGACAGCAGAGAATAGTTCATCATGGTAAGGGTCATAGACAATGCCCAGAACTATTTCATTTTGTTGGCAAAGAGCCAATGATACTACACTGTGGTGATAGTCATGTATGAGGTTGGTTGTTCCATCCACGGGGTCTAGAATCCAGTAGTTATCCGTGTTCATTTTCTGTAAACCGGTTTCTTCCCCGAGAAATTGGATTTCTGGGTGTATCTTATGTAGTTCTTCTTTAAGGAAGTTCTGTACGGCTACATCCACTTGTGTAACATAATCAGCCACAGCTTTTTCTTTTACATGGGTTGCCATTTCCCTGTTTGTGATGATGTACTTCGTCTCTTTGACTAAAGCTATTATTTGTTGTATGTCCATAGTTATATCATTTTTAAAATCATCTTAAATTCAGCAACACTTCTCAGAAGTTTAATTTAAGGCACTGAGTAGCTATGTACTGCACCGTGAGTTTCACGCCGGAAGATTCGCTTCACTTTGTGCTTCGGATTACAATCAAACGAATCCTCCTCATGCAGCTAAAGTACAAATATAAATCGATACAATCTCACTTTTGCTGCATATTTTCAATCAGGAAGCAATTTGAGAATCTCTTATCGGACATAATTGATTCTATATTAGGACTATGAAGCAATACTTCTGTTTTCCAATACAGTGAGATTATATCTTTCTTATGTGCGTGTACCCTGTGCCGAAAGAGAACTGGCATCTCTCCAAGAATTTGCGCAATTTGGTTACCACACTCGCTGATAGCGTAAGGGGTTCAAAATGGTGGGCAAGAATAAGGCAGCAGGAGAATTCAGAATGTTAAATCATTCGTTTTTTGAGGTAAACTTTGTCGGTGTTACAAAAAAGCAGTATCTTTGCAATACCAAACAAAAAGTGGAAAAATCTGGAAGCATTTCCAGGCAAATGATAAAGTCGGATTCAGTAGCATATGCTGATCCGACTTTTTTCTTGATAGTCTATGGAATTTAACTCTGCCGCTTGCTGTCCAGCGGAGCTGCATAAGGAGCTGCCCAGGACAGCAAGCGACAAGCTTTCACGAAACGCTCATGCAAAGCAGTCAATCGGAGAAATTTAGGGGATACTATTGTAATCGTGTATATCCGAAATAGATATATTGTTCTGCTGAACTTCCGGGACCACGATGCTGTTGATGGTGGTGCGAATTTTCTCTGCAATTTCAGCAGCGTCATAGCTACCATGCTTTTTCTTGGAAGTTGAGAACTGCTCGCGCATCAGGGATTTCCATTCTTTGTAGGCATTGACTTTATCCTGGTTCTGCCGGTAGATGAGCCGATGTTCTGCCGTCAGCGATGGAATGTCACTGACCCACAACAAAAGCGCATTGATGGCAGCGTCTATCGAGGAGCGGTTGTCCATGTTCGTCCGAATCTGCCAGATTTCGTCTATGTAGAAGTAATTCCGTTTGTCCATCACACCGCTATCGATGAGCGGATTCACCCGGTTCACCTCATCGAGGATCCGGACAGCTTCGGTCTTTTCTGTTTCGGATGAACGCTCATCCTGAAGGACAGCCTCACATCTTCTCCGGCTCTGCTCGGTACGGTCGATGACCCGCTGGATTTCAGCGCAGATCTGGGATGCCTCTTGATACACCTCCTGCCAGGCGATGAGCTGCTCCCTCAGGATCCGGTCAACCAGTGAACGTGGCCGCTGTCGCCATGCTTCCCTGTCGCTGGCCGACATGGTCCATAGGCAGCTGTCAGGGGATTCTGTCAGGTCCATACCTCTATCTTTCAGCCAGGAGGAAAGCGCTAGTTCGAGCGACTGTCTGCGATACACGCATCCACCGTGCTGATAGCAGTCATAATGATAGACAGGAGAGGCACCCTGTGAGAGCCAGGTGCGGTATTGCTCCATCCGGTTGAGCAGCTGTTCACGCTCAGCACGTATATCGTCCATGATGCGGTTCGGCAGCGCCACGGGCGATCCGGTAAAGCGTCGGATATCGGAGATGAGCTTTGACCACATGTCCAGCGAGGTCTGGTCGAAGATGTTCAGCAGGCCCTTGCCTTCTCTCAGTCTCCAGTAGTTTTGGGCAAGCGGAAGTCCGGTCTGTCTTTTCAGTAGATCTGCTGCCAGGGCTTTGGGAAGTCCGGCTACCCGCTCGATCAGATGCGTGTATTTATTCTTTCGTTCCATAATCAAAACTTTTCGCTAAAATACAAAAAATATTCTGTATATCCAAATAAGATATACAATTGGATTTATAATACAAGACGGAAAGAATGGGGAAAAGCCGTCTTTTGCATAGGGAACAAGTCGCTATATGCATGGAAGGCTGCAGCAAAATGGAAACACTACTTTCGGAAAAAAGAGATGACAGGAAGGGTGGAAATGTCCAGGAGAGGGAAGACTGTCCGCGCCCGGTGGCGCGGACCCGATTTTTATTTTCAGCCCCCTGCTGCACAAGGGGCTGAGTGATGGATAGTGATTACATTTGGAACTGCGTCTTTCCGATAAAGAAGCCGCCCAAGATTTCGGCTCCCAATTTCTCCAACTGAAGGGCAAAGCGGGCATAGGAAAAGCCTTTGGTGAGAATGTCGTCGAAGCAAAGCACCTTCTTTCCCTTGAAGAATTCCTTGTCAAATTCAATGACCTGCACCAACTGCAGTTTCTTTTGGTCAAACTTCTCGTGCACCGCCAAGCGTTCGCCTTCTACGTGGATGTGGTCATAGGCATTGATGGCACCGGTGAGTCTGCATACCATGGCGGCAAACTCCTTGTAGCGGATTTCGTTCTTCGCTGCGGATGATGCCGGAATGCACGCAAAAACGATGTTCTTCACTTCGCTGCCGAAACATTTAATCATGGCGTTTGCGGTGATTTCCGCCACTGCCTTGTATGCCCGTCCGTCTTTGAAGTCCCAAATGAGCTTGCGTACCTGCCAGTCGCGCTGCGAAACCTTCTTGAACTGCATCGGGTAGTACTGATAGAAAGCATACATCAACTTTCTCCACTGCCGTTCCAAACTTGGGTATTGTCCTTTTGCCATAGCTTTGAGTATTAAGGGTTCAACTTTTTGAGATTTATGCTTCAGCTAGATTTCTAGACCTTTTTGTTTCAAGTTTCCTTGGAGGTTCTTCTCCTGCTGACGACCTTTTTTTTAATGGGATTTCTGCCCCGTCTGAGTTTCTGAGCCTTTTTACGGCCATCACAGGTAAGGGAAGGAGGAATACGAAAAGTTTTGGATGAAAAAAATGTTGGGGACAGCGAGGCCGTCCATCGTTATTTTTTTCAAGACAAAGGGTTTTGGCCCGGAACTCTTTCTTTTCCGACTCCCTTAAACCTTTGCCGTAGAAAAAGGTCAGTCAGACGGAGCATGCAATCAACCTGCAAATAGGGAGGAAGCAACAGGAAGAAGATTCGGAGAGGAAATCAAACACGGTCTCTACCGCTTTGCGCATTAGGGATAGGAGTGGATAGCCCGGAATGGAATGAGGACTTGCAGCGGATAGCCCGACAGCTGGCTGGAATGCCCTAATCCAAAGAAAATATATAAATACATTGGAAATAGACTAAAAAGTACTACTTTCGCTATTCAATCACTTTATGATATACAGACATGAAAAAAACATCGACCCATTATCCACTCGACCCTTATGAATGTCCCTGGTGTCATCAGAAGTATTCATCCCTGCAATCGTTGATTCATCATTTCGAACAGGTAAAACACCCGACTAAATGGAAAGTTTACCTTCATGAACGCTTCCGGATAGACCTGAGCAGAAGAAAAAAGATAAAAAACGGAATGACCGACCTGATAGACAGCAAGAATCTGAGCACCTACAAATCACCTAGCGTATATGCCAAATCCACGGCCTTTGAATCCAAACGAAGATAAAATGCCAGATAAAGGAACAAAAAAGTCATCTGAATTCGTTACGGTTTCAAACCGAAGACTTTCAGCGCACCCTCGCTTGATATATGAATATGTTACATAATCAAAAACAGCGCATACAAAAGGGTGGTTGATTTGTTACGTTATCAAAAATAAATATATTTGTATATGGGTTTGAATATGTAACTAAAATCAAATATTTTATGGAATACCTTTTGAAAATATCGTCTATCGGCAACGACGAAGAACGGCAGGAACAAGTTAGCGGTTTATTGCCGGACGTGTATCAGTACATGAGAGAGAACTGTAAGGCCGGAGAGGTAGCCGACATCTACAGAGATAACAAATACATCGAAACGGCCATCCGGCTTGATAGCAGCGTGGCCACATTGTCTCACAAATTAGAATGGTAGCTATGGCAGGAGTTAAAGGTAGGAGTGGTGGCAGACGGACAGGAGCCGGACGACCCTTCAAGACGGAAGGATGTGCGACCAAAGTCATGCGGGTGCCGAGCTATATGAAAGAATCCATCGAAACACTGATCCGGGTGCAGGCGGAATGGCTTTCAGAAGACGAAAAGAGCCAGCCTATCGGCTATCTGGATGAAGCGGAAGAGAAGAGACGGAGAAGGCTCATCCAGGACCTGGAGGCTGTCGTATCCTATGAGAAGAGCCGGTTGGCCCGAGCTTACCGACAGAAGATGGCAGAGGAAGAGGACAAAAGGCAGCTGAAACTGTTTTAAAAAAATCTGATGAATCCGTCAGCGTTCTTCCCTAACGAAGAATACAAAAAAACACTGCTGATTCCCTTATCTGACAGGAGGGTCTCCATCTTTGAGCAGCTGTAGGTCTATGCTCACTACAGCAGATAAGGCAACCTGCTGGCCATCACCGAGCGTAAACACCCGTTCAAATTCATCAAATTTGGCAACGATACCTCTTACTTCCCGATAACGGCCACCGTTCTTCCTGCCATCCTTCTCGAAGAGGGTCAAGACCACCATGGGGTGCTCCTCCAAGCGGTCTAGAAGAAGATTCACACGGCGGTTCAATTCAGCACATTGCTGGTCGTCGAGACCCGGATTCTGCTCGGTGTAACGGGCTGCTTCAGCCAGTACCGCCTGGTGGCCGGTAAGGGCAGCAAAGGGAGCAAACTGCGCTGCCCTGGCCTCCAGGCTCATCCGGGGATGGCGTTTCGGTTCCGGATGGGGCAGATGGATAATGTCATCGTATTTGTCACTCATGCTTTGTGTCCTCCTATCTGTTTGTTTCGTTCAACAGCTGTGGCACCCTCTTCAAAATTCAATCCTTTCAAGATGGCGTTCTTGCCGTACTTCTGTTTGATGTTCAACAAGGTTTCCTGGATACGACGTTCCTTGGCCAGCTGCGCGGTCTGTTCAGCCTGCCTGGCTTCTTCCGCTTCGTAATCGGTGAAGAGGTCCAGCTGCACCGGTTGGGGCTGCAGCACTTTCTTTTCCGCTTCAGCCACCACATGATTGATGCTCAGGTTCAGCCGACGGATGAGCAGGTCTGGCTGGACTATCCGGTCGAAAAGACCGACCACTGCCTCGGAAATCAGTTTTGAAGAAGCAGTCTGACAGGGGAGGTTGGCCGTACCATGAGCCGACTTGGGCACTTCGCGTTCGTAGGCATCCGTGGTGATGGGACCGTGGTAACGGCACCGGATAGCCGGGTCGGTGAGACATTCGATGTCGTAGCCGACCGTCATCACCAACTGGTCGGTGACCATCTGCTTGCTGACCAGGTCGAGCGCGGTGGCATCCGCCATTTCGCGGATCACCACCCTGGCCTTCCGGAAATCGTAGGCACACTGGAAGACCTGTCCGGTACTGAACGAGTTGGTCTCCGGACGATAGGCCTTCACCGCCTGCATGGTGCAGGGTTCCCAGCCCCAGGCATGGTCAATCAACAGTTCCGCATTTACTCCAAACAACCGGTAAAGCAGATCTTCGTTCTCCAAGGAACAGCGGGCAATCTTGCCCATGGTGTCGATGCCGTAAGGAACCAGCCGTTCGGCAATACCCTTTCCCACCCGCCAGAACTTGGTGATCGGCTTGTAATCCCATAGCCGGCGGCGGTATTCCATTTCATCCAGCTCAGCAATACGTACCCCATCCTTATCCGCCGGAATGTGCTTGGCCACGATGTCCATGGCAATCTTGCACAGGTAGAGGTTGGTACCGATACCTGCCGTAGCCGTGATGCCCGTCTGCTTCAGGACATCGCGAATCATCGTCATGGCCAGTTCGTGTGCCGTCATGCGGTAGGTCAGCAGATACGAAGTCACGTCGATGAATACCTCGTCGATGCTGTACACATGGATGTCCTCCGGAGCGATGTACTTCAGGTAAATCTCATAAATCCGCCGGCTGTATTCGATGTAATAAGCCATCCGGGGCGGAGCCACGATGTAATCCACCTCCCAGTCGGGATGCTGTTCCAACGCCCGGGCATCGCAGGACTTGCCGGATAGGCGGTGTGAAAAACTGCGGTACCACCGCTGCCGGTTCACCTCCCGCACCCGCTGCACCACCTCGAACAGACGGGCACGGCCACCGACGCCGTAAGCTTTCAGCGAGGGTGTGACCGCCAGGCAGATGGTCTTCTCCGTGCGCGAAGCATCGGCCACGACGAGATTGGTGGTGAGCGGATCCAATCCTCTCTCCACACACTCCACCGAAGCGAAGAACGACTTCAGGTCGATAGCTATATAGGTGCGCTGCGTAGGATTCATCAGACAGTTACGTTACATATCTTCCAGGGTTAGACATTCCGTTTGGATGTCGTACTTGTGAAGAACCTTGTTCCGCAAGGTTTCTACCTTTATGGCAAAATCATCCGGCTTGAAGTTCTTCCGCTGCCGTTTGACTTCTGCCACCAGAGCTTTTCGGTCTTCGACATAAAGGCCGACAATATCGATTTCGCAAGCCTCCTTTCCTTTCTTGGCCTGCCACCAGGAGCCTATATCCATGAAGTTGCAGCTTTCCATCATTTGCTGACGGAAATACTGCTCCAGTGTAGATCCGGAATAGGTAGGATAGTCATTCTTGATGAGCTGTCCCAACTGTTCGAAGTTCTCCATCTCGACAAGCCGGTGATACTTGACGAAATAACGGAACCAGAAGCGCAGGAAGAGGTCTGAGATTTCAAACCGGACCGTCTGCGAGCCTTCCTTAGCCAGAATGGGACGTTTTCTGACAATGAGTTCGTAGTCTTCTTCGAGCTTCTTGAGATGACCGGCAATGACCATATCCCCCATGTTCTGCTCGATTTCTGCGGTCGTATTCCGTCCGTTGGCAATGTCAGCCAGTATGGCAAAATAATTGCCATACTTCTTCCCGAACTCCTGAATGAGCAATGCCTTGCCCTCATTTAGGAACGGGGAATCTGATTGCACGATGTAATCCACCATGCTTTCCATATCCGTGCAACCCTTCTGCATGAAGAGGTCGATATATTTGGGTACTCCTCCGGTGAAGGTGTAAAGCGCCAGAAGATCTTCATTCGTATAGTCAGGCTTGTGGTCATGAAGAATCTCCTTCAGTACGGAAGTAGAGAACGGACGCAGCTTGATGATGCTGTCACACCGTCCGTATAGCGGTTCGCGGGCATCCATAAAAATCTGGTTCATCAGCGTATAAACCGAACCGCTGGCCACGAAATTGATAAACGTGGAGTCTTTGTAGCGATCCCATATATCCTGCATCTTGCTGTAAACAGAGGGATTGATATAGAAGAACTCCTGGAACTCATCGATGACCAGGTTATACCTTTCCGTCTTTCCGGCACGCATCAGCATCTCGAAGACATCTGCAAAGGAATCGATGGATTCAGGAATGAAGATATTCGATAGAACCGAATTGATGTGCTGAGCGAAGCCACGGCAAAGCATAGCTTCATTGCTCCGGCTCACAAACAGATAGACCGTCGGACTCTCTTCACAGCTTTTCAGGATAAGCTTCGTCTTTCCGATACGGCGACGACCGGTCAATACGGTCATCTGTGAATGCTGGGTGAAGGCTATCTGACGAGTCTTCTCCAGCAAGGCCAGTTCCTTTTCTCTATTGTAAAATTTCATAAGCAGCTCGGATAGGGTGATTCTTTAATACAATATACAAAACTTATAGCCGTAAGTATTACAGCTGTAAGTTTTGCAAAAATACAGAATCTATAAAGAATAAGCAAGAATATACCATTCTTTATCGATTACAATCGATAAAGAATCTGGCAATCACTGGTATTGATGTCGTGCGAGACAGATTGCTCAATAGGAATGATGCATCCCGATTGCAATGCAACTAACAAAGTTGTGACTAACTCAGATTTGCGGGAAATAGTTAAATTTGCGAGAAATCGGATAAAGTCTAGTATTTCATCAAAAACAGCTCATGTTTTCAGGATGTAAGTGACTCAACCCTATCAAGTTCTGTGCAACATACTGATTCGATTTCTTCAATGATTTCCATACAGCGCTTTCTGCTTATACGGATGCCGGTGCCGGCCGCGATGACATCCTCCAGGCAAGGACGGCCCGAATACTTGACAGACGTTGCATGTTCGCCTCTGGTTCCCTGCGGGGAGTAGGTAATATCGTAGGCAGGAGCCAGTCTCCACTGACCGTTTTCGCAGAGGAAACTGAAGTTTTTGGCATGGTCGTCTTTGTTGATGCAGACGATGTTGAAGACCATCCTTCGGAACATCTGCTCCACCTGTACCGGATCCTGAGTCAGGTAACCGGTCAGTGCAAGTAGGTTTACATAATCTATGCTCTGGGTGCGAAAATCAATCTGCAGGAGGGCTGCCGCTGTCAGTGTATGGATACGCCGATCTTTTTGGATATCGAACCTTTGGATGCAGAAGTAGCTGTCATGGATCAGACGGATTTCCGGGATGTCGATGCCGCATTTCTGTGCGGTCTTCATGTAATGATATTCAACCTTGCCTATATCCAAAGGATCGTAGACATGCCGGAACTTGACTATCCAGTCTGTACCGTCAGCATCCTTAAACACCGCCTTGGGTCTTGCCCCACCTGAATTTCGGCTGTTGTAGTATAGGAAAGAGGCATCCGTATCACTCTTCTCGGAGAGCACATCAAGCGCTTTGAGTTGAAGCTCGTCGAAGTCTATGTCTGTAAGGTTTGAAGTCTGTTCTTGGGAAACTTCCGGTTGGTAACAAAGTGCTCCCATTCCGGACTGACCTACCAGAGACAGCCTTTGAAGAGGAGAAAGTTCCCCCAATGAGCTACCTTCATGGCGAAGCATTCTGTCAAGCAGATAAAGACCATAGCCATCTGGCATACTGTCCTCAAACGCTGCAAATCCTCCACCCAAACTTCTTTCTTTGGAGTAAATCAATCCGGTCTGGAATGGCAATTCCCATGGAGATATCGAGAAACCATCGGCCATCCACTCTTTGTCGTATTCAAACACACATCGGTCTCTCTCCGGTGTCATCTGCAAAGTGCCTACTGTACGTCCCGCTAATGAAACGGTTATTTTTAGAATATCTTTCATCGTCCTCTTTGTCTTCTTTGGTTTTTGTTGATTGTCTCCAGCTCCTCTCCGGTGCTGAACTTGCTTTTGCCTAGGATGGCACTCATTTCATCAAACCAATCGAATTCAACCACCAGTTTCAGAAATGCCTCCAGCGAAATCTTTCCCTTGGTCTCAAACCGTTCGAGTGTCGGTTCCGGAATACCTGTCCTTTCAGAAAGACTGCGTCTGCTCAGTCCCTTATCAAGTCTTCGTTTGCGTGCGTTCTCGGCTAGTATTTTAGCCAAACGCTCCGGATTTTTATCGAAAATATCAAAACTATATTTCATATTATATTATGTGATATATAATATAATCCTACTTACTTCATATTATAATATGACAAATATACAAATTAACGAGATTATAAGCAAACATCTTTGTATGATTTCATCCTATGTGATATTATCAGTCAAAAACGAATAAGTTACTTAGTCAGGTGACAACCAGTGACAACCGATTCTCATTTTCTTAGGGATGGGAGCATATCAAACAGCATTCATACCATACTACAAGGAAACATAAAAAGTATGTCAACGCCTACTGGGAGTGATATGCTCTTCCTTCAAATAATTGTAGATTGTCTGAATGGATTTGACGCCGGTGATATTCATAATGTCCTTGATGGATGTACCGGCTCTATACATGGTAATGACCGCTTCCTTCTTGGGTTTCTTCATCTTGACACCTGTCTGTCGACCAAACTTCACACCCCGTTTCTGGGCAGCTTCGATGCCCGCCTTGCATCCCTCCAGAATCAGGTTGCGGTTATACTCGGCCAGGGATGCCAGGATCTGCATGGTGAACCTGCCGACTGCCGTAGATGTGTCGAGATTGTCCTGCAGGGAGACCAGCTTGATGCGCCGGCTTTCGAGCTGGGCACAAAGATCAAGCATTTCCTTGACGGAACGACCCAAGCGATCCAAGCGGTAAATGACCAAAGTATCTTCCGCACGCAGATAATCCATGCAAGCCTTCAGACCTTCACGATTGAACTCTTTTCCGGAAATCTTGTCCGTGAAAATCCGGATGCATCCGGCCTTGCTGAGTGCATCCTCTTGAGACGAGAGGTTCTGCTCTCTCGTACTGACTCGCGCATATCCTATTTTTTCTCCCATATATCCAAATTAAACTTGATTTTGCAAAGATAGTATTTTTGGATATGAAAGCAAGGTTTACACCTTATATAATACAGGTATAACCCTTGCTTTAGTATATCTATGCAAACCTATAGTTTATTTTAGATATTTCAAAGCATGGCAATACGTAAACTACTATGAATCAATAGTCCAAATTCATGTCCTTTTTTTCGGAACAACAAAAGTACCTTCGCAGAAGCAGAAGCGAAAAAGCTTTTAGGGAGTAGTAGGCACTTTAACAACCTATTACCTAAACCTTAAGCTAAATAATTTATGATACAAAAAATAGAATTTCGCTTCAAATGGCTTATGTACAAAATCCAAGAGCAAGGAGAACAAGCAGAAGCAACAATGATGGATGTAAAAAATTTGTTGGAATGGTTTTATGAAACAATCATAGGATCATTATAAAACAGAAATTAAACGTATTAGAATCGTTACCTTAGGGAAGAAACTAAGCGTAACGATTCTATATTATACTTTCGTGGCAAATAACCTATTAAATGTAGACGGCTCGAAGGCTCGCCACAAGTCCACGCAGCAGTATTATCGGGATATACAGAAACTCTCCGACGACCTCAAAGCGGAAGTGGTGGA
>ENA-ORLU01000342-ORLU01000342.1-human-gut-metagenome-genome-assembly--contig:-NODE-342-length-47920-cov-3.927471_pt1 | contig 47920 bp, 56 predicted proteins | sample MGYA00243009_ERZ508833 | MGnify/ENA primary metagenome ERZ508833 (study PRJEB26277, sample SAMN04329763) | human gut metagenome | biome: human-associated habitat | host: Homo sapiens | place: USA...
AACTGCTGCGCCGGTGCTTTTCCAGTGTCTCCAAGCACCAGACGGATCTTGTAATAATCATCAAAGAACTTGCAGCAAAGCTCTGCCGGAGCACCCTTAAAGCTGTCTATAAGCCACATGGGCATATCCACTCCAAGCTGCCCTGCCGCCCATAGCCAGCCCTCATTAGACTGTCTTTCTGAATCTATAAGAACGCCATCCATATCAAATATAATGCCTGATACCATTTTTCTTCTCATAGCAATCAAATGTCGTATTTTTACACTTTATATTATTTAAAGTAACTATAAAAGATATGTTTTTATAATTTATAACACTGACCAGCACCTGCAATTTTCAAATTTGCCAATTTAGAGATTTTAAACATCTTCTATCATTGAACTGTCATCCACAATGCCGTCATCTGCACCATCCTTATAAATACTTCTTAACATACTGTCCGGTATAAGACTTCTTAACCTTGGCAACCTCTTCTGGTGTACCCTTTGCAATAACTGTACCACCTCTGTCGCCGCCTTCTGGTCCCATATCTATAATATAATCGGCTGTTTTGATAACATCAAGATTATGCTCAATAACAACAACAGTGTTACCGCCTTCCGCAAGCTTATGAAGTATATCAACAAGCTTGTGGACATCTGCAAAATGAAGTCCTGTTGTAGGCTCATCAAGAATGTATATAGTCTTTCCTGTACTTCTTTTTGAAAGCTCTGTAGCAAGCTTTATTCTCTGGCGAAGCGTTACCTGTGCCGCCGCATGAGCCATATCGCCAGCAGTTCCCGCAGCACCTGCCACAGTTCTCTGTGTTTCAGCGCCCGCCTGTTCCTGCGTTGCGCTGGTATTCGCGCGAAGGGTCGTAGTTTCTGCCACATTTGCCACAGACGACTGGTTTGTAGCCACCGCCTCCGCGGCTTCTACCTCAGCACGTCTTTGTGCAGACTCACCCAGAGCGTCGTTCGCATCTACGAGGTCTGTCCAGCTCTGAAGGTCTGAATCAGGATTTGCGGATACACCATTTTCATCGAACGAAATTTCAGATATGTTATCCAGCGTATCGCCAATCTGGTCTACCCAATTCTGAAGGTTATCGCTCTCATCTTCCGTACTATCTGTGATTTCTTCAAGCACGTCTCTAAGATTGCCGAGACTGTCTGCGTCGAAGTCGGTCGCTACCGGAATATCCAAGCTAACCTCGTCAGCGATTTCGCCCAGCCCGCTTTCCACAGTATCGACAGCCCTCTGAATCATATCGTCGTCTACGCCGACCATCTTCGCGAGCATCTTCTTGGTGTCAAGAGAGCCGTTGCCCTTGAATGCCTCAACCACGGAATTGAAGTCACTCTTATCAACCGATGCGAAGTTATTTACTGCTTCGTTGTATGCTTTGACATTCGGAATTGCAGACTTAATAGTCCGGATAACCATGCCTATAGTGGAGTCGGACTGTGACATCTCCTTTACAAAATTCGGAATTGACTTTGCAGCAAAAGCCACCATCAACCCTTTTATTGCGCTGGAGAGAACTCCGGACTTATTTATCAGGTTATCAAGGAGAGATACCAGACCAGTCGCGAGGTCAACGATTTTCTTCATTGCCTCCGAATCCGTAAAGTTGTTCCAGAAACCCTGAGCCGCCGCTTTGAGCTGTCCGTACTTTGCCTCGAAGGATTCCATTCGGGCTTCGTTCGCCTGCTCTGCATATCCTTCGGAGTTCATTGCATCGTCCGTCAGCTTAGCTATAGAATCATATCCGTTCATCATCGCCATGAATACGGAACGATTTCTGTTGCCAGCCGAAATCTCCGCTATGTAAGACTTCTGGACATCGGTCATCGTCTTCCACTTCTCGTTAAGCTCGTTGAACACTTCCGGTATATCGCGGAAACTGTCCGCGCCGTCACGCAGATTGATGCCGATGGACTTATATGCCTTCTCTGCCTGTGAAATCTCCTCGTCAGTAGCGTCGCCTTCCTTGTTCTGACCAAGACGGGCGAAAATCATCTTGACGCTGTTCGCAAGCTCCGAGCCACTTCGTCTGGTCTTTTCAACCAGTCCGCCGATAAGCGCGGTGTACTGTTCAACGCTGTACCCGGCTTCGTGTGCCATCGCACCAGTCGTCTGGATACCTTCAGAAATCTGCTCTATGCTTCGCTTGAACTCGACACCAGTAGATGCCGAGACCTTTTCAACGACATCGACTATGCGGTTCAGGTTATCGACCGTATCATCCAGTTCGAACTGATACATTGCGCCCTGAATAAGGTCGGCAGAAGCACTTGAGCTCATCTCCGCCGCAGTCGCCAGCAGTGCCGTTGGCTTTGCGCGGTTCATGATTTCCTCGGTTGTAATGTTCTGGTTCGCGTAAATAGTAGCCGCCTGTGTAATGCTTTCGAGCGAGGTGCCAAGTTCCTTTGCCAGGCTGATGCTCTGGTCGCCGAGCTTATGCATCTCTTCGTTGGACATCTCCATGGTCATACGGATATTCGCAAACGCAGAGTCAAGGTTGATAACGGAATCCGCCGCGCCAGAAAGCTGCTGTTTTATTTGCCCAACAACGCTGCCACTTACAAACAATTGACCGAGCCCACGAATCTTCTTGTCCAGTGAGGTGAACATGTTGCCGCCCGCGTAACCGGCTGTCTTGAATTCAGTTGTTAACTCACTAAGCTGACGGCGAGCATTCTTCAGTGTTTCATTAGTGCCAAACTTCTCCGCGTCGCTGATTGCACTCTTGGTCGTGCCAATTTCGGATTCAAAATCCTTGAAAGCCTTCGCATCTGCCTTTGCAAGCAAATCCTGATATCTCTGCATCAGCGCTTTCGCACTTGCCGAGTTAGCCCTCAATTCTGCCTGTGTCTCGTTTCTGCCGATTATGCCGCGTGCGGTAGCCTCCGCCACGACATTCTCGTATGCCATCTTGTAGTTGTTTATGCCTTCTTCTGTGATGTCCGGGCTGTTCAGTGCGCTGACAATGTTGGCAAGCCTGTCTCCGTATTCATCTGCCGCCTTGCTGTTCTTTGTCTGCCATTTATAAATTGTCTGCAAAGCTTTCGCTCTGTTGGTTTCGAGCGTAACCTGCTTCTTCAGCGTGTCTTCCTGGTTCTGGATATTATAGAAGCGACCATTACTACGGAACTCGCTGTCATTTATACCGGAGCGCACACTGTCCTTCAGCTCCTTATATGCATTTACAAGAGCCTGAACCCGCTTGTACTCTTCGGTCATTTCCGCGTTCTCTGTTGTCCCAAGCCGTATCAGTTTGATTTTGTTATCGTAATATTCCTGCGTGATTTCCGAAAGTCGCTTGAACTCTTCTCTATTCTGCGTATCTTCTATATCGTGTTCAAACTTCTTATCAGTGAGATTATTAGCCCTGATGTATTCTCTGCGAAGCTCGATATCACTATTGGCAGTATCCACCTGTCCCTGGGCAATTCCTGCCATTGTTTTATCCCCAGAAGCATTCGCTCTGTCTAGACTTCGCTGCGCCTCGCCCAGCTTATTCATCGCCGCACGCAGTTCCCCGTAAACCTCTACCTGCTCCCGGGCAACATTTCTTTGTTTCTCGAACTGTGTGTTAAGCTCTGCCAACTGACTTGCTTCATTCTTAAACAGTTCGGGGTAAAGAGGCCGGAGGTTGCCAATAGCCGCGTCCAGCTCTGCGATACGCTTGTTAAGGTCTGCGATATCGCGAACGGCTGTTGCATATTCCTCACTATCCGGAACCGCCTTTATCTTTGTTATCTCGCTTTTGTTTATGTTTTCTTGAGCTTTGATTCTTTTGTTGACAAGGTCTTTAAGAGACTTTTCAGTACTCTTGTCGAGACCCGGGGCGGCTCCTGCGTCTTCCTTGAACGCCTGACTCCAGAAATCATATCCGCCTTTACTACGCATCCCCTTAACTGCGTGGCTGTATTCCGCCGTTCTGTCGTTTAATTCTCTAAGGGCATCCGCAGCGTCGTTAGTGTTGTTGATAGTGTCGATATCATTCAACTTATCCTGTGAGTCAGCAAGCTCCCGGGAAGCCTTGACCGCATTTCTGAAAGCCACTCCCTCGGCATTTACAGCATCGTTTGTGTTCTTTATCTTATCAGCAAATTCATCAAAACGTCCGGCGTTGTCAGCTACACTGGAGATACTGTACTCAAGTGCGCCGAGCGACTTGTCGATTCCACTGATTTCTGCCTCTGCGTTCCTTGCCTCGTCGGAGCCAAATCCTGATAAAGCTTTGATAGCCGCCTGACGTTCGCGTTCACGCTTGAGCCCCGTATACCTGCTCATGAGCGAGCCAAGGGTAGAATCGTTTTCGCCCATCAGGTCAACATCGGGGTCGTACTTCAGGCCGGGGTCAATTCCGGAAAGTCTTGAAAGCATTTCCGAGAGACTGTTAATCTTCTTAACGGAGTCGTCAACTTTCTTCTGGTCTATGTTCTCCCCCGCTTTTGCAAGTTCCTCGAACAAACCGAGTCTTTCGTTGATAACATCAGAATATTTCTTGCTTATACTCTGGGTTCGCTCATGCTCAGCACTCTGTTCGGCTTTTGCAATTCTCTTATCGAGCTTGTCGTTGCCAAGTTCCTCCCCAGATATTTTATCTTTTAAGGACTGGATAGTTGCTCTTAACGCATTTTGCCGTGATAGAATTTCATTTTGCCTATCGTCGTTTCCGTTTGCGACTGCTTCAGCCCAGTCGTGATATGTATTGCCTAATGCCTTGATTGATTTCTCTAATTCAGAATATACACTTTGCGATGTGGACAGAGCAACCTTCTTATCATCTTTTTGCGACCCGTCCTTGAATTTTACCCTTTGAGTAGGCGATTGTACCGGAACAGCACTTGTGTCAATTCTATTCTTTATTTCCTCAAGAACATCAGTATAGTCTCTTCCACCGTAGATTACCGCCGGAGACTCTACGTTTACGACGGGCTCCGGAAGACTGATTCCTCTGATAGCCTCAACAGGTGTGTTGATAGACTCCTGACTTACAGTAGCCCCCGGGAAATTGCCGAGAGCTTCAGTAATAGCACTGCGAATCCCGTCACCATTAGGAGAAATTGTCTTAAAGCCATCTGCAAGAGCGGTAGAAATAGCGCTTATCAAAGCAGATTCAAATTCTGAACTAAGAGTGAGCTCGGAGTCTCCCGGATTCTTGACAGAGCCTGAATCGGTAGAAGACTGGACACTTTTAACCAGATTCTGAATATCCTCTGCATTGATATTCAGTGTCTGATTTTTAAGCCCCTCAACTCCATTTGCTATACGCTCAAGAACCGCAGAGTAATCATTGCCACCCGGCATATCATTCGTAGGAGAAACGGACGCGCTCGTATCAGCCTGGACATTACCGCTCTCGTTGGAGCCAGTATTCCGAGCCGTAGCTATAGTAGAAACCGAATCTTTTATAGCCTTAACATTCGTGTCAATTGACTTGATTGCAGTATTGTCTATGCCCTCAATTTTAATTTTCGACAGAGCGTCAGATATAGCCTTAACATCAACGTTTGCCCCACCACCTGATGCCTTACTGCCCGACGAACTTTTCGAATTTTTGAATGCATCGACAAGTGCGGCAGGCATCGCTATCTTCTGAACCAGCACATCATCATTAAGACCCGTGTTGTATTTGCTGTCAATAGCCTGTACGAAGGGTGAAATTATCTCGCGGAACTTGTTGAAATTCTCCTCATAAGCAGATATTTTCGCATTCTTTCGCGGAGCGCTGATGTCCTTGAATCCGCGTTCCAGTAAAATTATCGCGTCCTTTAACGGGCGAAGATACTCTTGTGTATTTACACTCTCGTTTCGCTTAGAGACAAATTCCGCGCTATGGCCATTGTCACTCTCCGGTGAAACATATGAAAACTTATTACCAGCTCTGATTATTGCCTCAACATTCTCCTGCACCTCGGACAGACTACGTTTCATTTCCTCCGGGTCTTCCATGCCGCTTATGCTTCCGAATATTTTCTCAACATCGCCGACGAACTCTGAAATCTTTTTCTTCAGAGCCTTGTTATTCGTATCAAGGAATTCCTTAACGGAGGCAGCAATATCCGCTTCACTGAAAGCCTCGCTCGAAACAGGTTTCTTCTCAACCTTCGGAGCAGGAGCGGATTCCTTGATTGCCGGAGCTTCCTTTTCCTTTACCGACTTCGGACTGGCAACCCTTTCGGAGGATGTTCTTGTCTGTTTAACATCGCCAATCTCCGCCCCAACCTGAACCTTAATACCCTGCTTGTTGATTTTCTCCTGAACAGCCTCCTGCATCGCATTGATGGATTCAGGTGAGACTATAGGATTTATGTTCAGCTTAAAAGACAAATCCCCAAGCTGATTTAAAATTGATGTGAGTTCTCTCTTGATATTCAAACCGGAACCGCTGGTTATACTTTCGCCGCCGAGAAGCCCAACTTCAACCTTGGCTTGAATAACGCCATTATTTTCTTCCGCCATTATACCACTCCTTTACTTGAATTTATCACCCAACCTTGCAGAAATGTTTACTGTATATTTTATATCCATATTTACCCTGCGTCCGTAAACTGTTTTATTCAATTCAGGGACAGCAGACACCATGGATAGTTTCGCTTTTTTAGTTTCTACAGGCAGATTATTTATCTTCTTAACGATTCGCTTCATAAAGCCCTTATCAGACTTTTTGTACCACGTCCTGTCAACTCTGCCACCGACTTTATCACCGGCACTTCTCATTCTTGGGTGCTTAGGGTCTCCGGCTCTGTGTATAATCTTTCCACTTCTATCATACACATCGCGGACATAGTTGCCGCATACACGCCTGTAGTCAGTCCAGTATACATAATCCTTAGCAGAGGGCTGGTTATTAATAATGTATGGCTTATAGACATACTCGCTGGGAGCGCTTTCTCCGGGGAACAGTGATTTAAAATACATCTCGCCCGCTCCGGTTCCGTACAAAGGGAAATCATTTGTAGGTTGCCTTCTGCTTTTCTTGTCCTCGACCCAACCCGGAACGTCGCCGAACCAATAATGGAGCCATCTGTATCTTCCTACCGTTTCAAATATGCGATATTCCTGCCCTACGTGGGAATCATACCTAAGTTTGTATCTAAGGTCACTATCCTGATTTGCCCCTTTTCGAGCTCCCTCTGCTCCGTAGCGGCACCGGACATCTTTCTTCTTGATAATCCTTTTCCCTGTTCTAGACCTAAGCTTCTTTGTCTCGGATTCGATTATCTCCCTGACCTTCTTATCTCCGTATTCTACGCCATAATCTCGCGGAAGAGATGGGATAATATTCTTATCTGCGAACATAGCTCGTATCTGATCTATTTCCTGTCGTTCCTTTTGGGTATAATAATCAACTACTCTATCCAGACTCTTTTCATCGTACCTGAACGAAGCCATTTACACGTCACTCCCCTACCGGATATTTCTTATCCATAAGCTCCTTCACGAAAACCTCCGGGTCAAGCTTCAGCCCCTTAACATTTTCCGCCAGTTCATCCCAGTCCACAGAATCAAACTTCTCACCAAGCTTTGTCACGACCTCAGCCAGAGCCTTGTCAATTTCCTCGAACGGGGTCTTCTTCGCCGCGATAACAGCAAGACATTCAGCGATTCTGACCTCGCTCTGCTTCAGCAGTTTCTGCTTAGTCCATTCGATTTGTGCGTCAATAGAACTCTCTATGTCGAGAAGCTGGGAATAATTGATGCAGTTATCCTGCTCGACCTCGCGGTATGTATCACCGTAGGCAATTTCCATAACATCAGTCTCACCGGCATAAGGGATACCGCCATACATCTGAATCGTATACAGCCGGATAGCTGTTTCCCTCAGATGCGGATAATACTCCACGGAGCCGTCTTCTGCCTTCTTGAAGCACTGCTCAACAACGCCGTTAATGAATGCCATAGTCTCATTGGTATTAAGTGTCTTTATGTTACTCATTGTTTGTTTCCTCCACATTTTCAATTGCCCAGAGTCCGATGCCTATAGCTTCCGCAGTGTCCTCCGAGACATCAATATAATACTTTTTCTTCACTGTCTGAATAGCTTCCGCCTTTGTCTCCTCGCGTGTCCGGCTCTTTATGCCATCGAACGCCCGCCACTTAGTCGGCTCCACGAGTGTAAAAGGAATTTTCTTTACAAACAGTATCCTCATGATAATTCCCTGCAGCTGCGACAGCTGGGAAAAAACCTTGTAATTACGCTGGAACTGTACCTGCTCAAAAACGACATGGTCGGGTTTGAACTTTCTGACTAACTTGTCAATTCCTATACCCATGTCAGCCATGCGGACAAACGCCGGATCATCTTCATTCGTGTCGATAACTCCGTATTTTACCAGCCCTTTGTTTTCCCAGTACGACCAGCCCGTATGCTTTGTGCTTTGGTCTAATGCTAATATCTTCACATTCTGTTTCCTCTCTATAAAAAATACGGCGCGGCAAAGTTTCCCCTGCCGCGCCGCGTATTTACTTATCCTCAGCTTCAGCCTCTGCCGAAACCTTGGAGCCTGCAATCTTATCATGAGCCACGAACGGCTGCTGCGTTACCTTGCGGGAACGATTGAATACATCGCGAATAAATCCCTTCACAGGTTCAACAATGTTCTTCTGTTCGAGATTATTCCTGTTAATACCAGCCTTTGCAAGCGCAGCTACGCAGCCTGCGTCGTCGGTGATGTCCAGTCTGCGCTCAGTGACCGCGAGGTACACGAGATAGCATTTCTGCGAATCAACGACAGACATCCAGTTGCGAAACTTGTCACAACTATTGCAGGCTTTGTACTCAGCACCACAAATCTGGCACTTGCGTTTCTTCTCCTGCATAGCCGCCTCCTATCAGGCTTCGGGGACGATAACGGACAGGAGCTTGCCCTCCTCGTCGCACCATTCCTTCTGACAGGTGAAAGACAGCGGGTGAGTGCTCTCGGTGTCGAAAGTAAGGTCTACCTCCGGAGAGAGCTGAGCGTTGCCGAATACCAGCCAGCCTGCGTACTCAGTCTGCTTGTTACACGGGTCGCAGAAGATAACATGAACGATAGCCTTGCCGGAAAGCGGCTCGTTGCCGGAAACCTTGTCAACCTTGACCGCAGATTCAGCCTCGTACTCATAGGAAACGAAGATAACAGTATCCTTGGTAATTTCAGAGTCGGTCGGCAGAGTGAGAGTCTTGTCCGCAGCCTCTACGGTAAAAGCAGTCGCTGACTTTGCAGCACCTACAACATACTTCTTGCCGAGCGCCTTGTTCTTCTGAAGTATGTAGATTACCGGAATCTCAGAACCCTTTTCACCGACGGGAACATGCTTCAGAGTGATTTTCTCATTCATGACGCCGGGAGAACTCTCCTTTACCTTGATGGTCTCAACGCACGGAGTAACTATCTTGTTGTCCGCGGAAGCCTGCTCGATGTCAGAACCGAACTGAGCCGCGAGAATGCCGAGAGAGAACAGGGAGTTCTCAGCGCTGAACTCTGCGGAATCGCCGTTGTAGAAAGTCGCAACGGGAACGCCGAGTGCGTCAGTCTTTTGGGTGTTCTCAGAAGTGATGTTCAGAGAAGGGTTCTCAATCTCGGAAGCGTTGAAGTAAATGTCGCCGGAAGCAGTGTCAGTGAAGACAACGCGGCGCACCTTCTTAATCAGAAGGTTATCAATATTAAAAGCCATTTGTTTCCTCCTTGTCAGCAAAACGGCAGACTCACGAATCGAGTTTGCCGTTCCACGCTAATTCCTTTTTGTTAATTTTCTTGAAATCTACATTGCCGGAATAAATACCCTGCATCAGATAGTGATGATTCAGCACCTTCTGTGCGCGGGAAACTGTATCCATGAAGACGTTTATTTTCATTCTCCACAGGCTGTCGTATGTCTCGCTGGTCACATCACTACCCACCAACGAGGACATAAGAGGCTGAAGCACCGAGGTGAACCCCTTGCGCTTCTGCTTCTTGTATTCTTCCTCCGCGTCTTCAAGCATTATCCTCTTGGTACTTTCGTTACCCGGACGACGCTCGTTCTTCACGAACCCGTGAATTTTGCGAAGATAGTCAGCCATAACTCTATGGATATTTTTATCGATGATGATTTTCTTGTCTGCGCTGGCAAGTACTACATCGCCATTTTCGCTGTTGATACAAAGCTCCATTGAAGCTATATCAAGCTCTCCGAAAAGTATACTGGTACTTTCCTTGTTGAATAGTTTATACATCCTGCAGAACACCCCGAAGTCTGTCTCCTGCGTGAAGTCAATGCCTTCAAGGTGTAACTGATACATGAGGTCGCTTGGAGTAGCGGTAAGCGACGAGACCAGTGAAAGGAACTCGCGCTCGCCGTAATCCGCAATCTCGTCGAGTGTGGGGTGACGTATAGTGATATAATCATTGACGACGTAATCCCTTCCTCGATAAATCTGAAGCTCGTCATTTGCGCCCGAATCACGATTAGCCATAGTCTTCCTCGTCCTCGGCACACATGCTGGAGTTGATATCCTGAGCTTCAAAAGTCAGACGTCTGAACCGGAATTTATCGTTTACAGAGCCGGGCTCGTTGCTTATAAGCACAAGCTTTCCGACACCAAACTCCAGACTTCCGTTCAACTCGTTATCAATAAGCTGGCTCAGATAGTCCGCCCTTGTAGCGGAAACACCCGGTAAATCCATCTTCATTCTGTTCTGGTGTACAATAACATCGACAATCAGCTCCGGGTAAACCCACACTCCGCTGTCGGAGATGTCGGGCACCCTGACCTCGACATTTATGAAAGAGGAAGTTTCCTCTACAGTGTCGGGTATGTACAGGTGCGGGAAAATCCGGCTGTATACCAGACCGGACTCCACGTCATCTTCTGTTACATCAAGAGCCGCAAGTATATTCTCGTTGCCGAGAAAGTGAGAAATAGCAATGTCCTTCCATTCCGTGATGGAATCTGAATTAGCCATATTACATTCCTCCTAAAATTCGCACGACAAGTTCAGAACTATCGACGCCGTTGGTTGCTTTGAGCTTTACGCTCGCGCCTATAATACCGCTCTGTCTCGCCGCTTTGATTTTTAAGTTACCACCGTCCTGAGTTGTGCTCAGATACGGTCTTACCTCCGGAACGCATATAACGTCCCATGTTGTTCCGTTCTCCGCCCGGAAGGTCTTCGCCGAGCCGCCCGCCCGGATTTCAGGATTCCCCGAATAAGCGATTTTCAGCTCTCCGTGAACCGGAGCCTCTGGGTCAACATAGTCTGCAATCATCAGGTCAGCGTTATCAGCCTCGTGATTATATTCTGACTGTGTGAGATTCCAGATAAGGAACCCGCCCTTGATATCCTGATACTTATTAGTAACAGTATCAACGCAGGTACACTTGTAAGCCTTGGGGCTGTCACCGATTTTCTCCAGCAGGAACCGCTTGTCCACATCAACGAGTGCCGTTTCTTCATCAAACGGAATCTGTATCTTGAACTCACGGTTCGAGGTGTTGACCTCTTTACCCTTGTCGATATTGGAAGTATACGGCTTTTCGGCGATGCACCACCGTTCCTGTATCTCCCTTGTCTCAGGGTTCTGCCAGCGTATCGTCCTGTTGCACCTCTCAATGATGCCGCCCTGAGTTACGCTATCGGCAAAGTCAATATCTGTCACAAGCCAATGTAGTTTATGCCAGTAGATGATATCACCCATATTCAGATCTTCTCCAGGCAGTGGAAAAATAGCGCACTTGCTTTTGTCCTTTAAATCCGGGGCAACAATAAATTCCTGAGCAGCGTCATTCCGAGTTATATCATACTCGCAATTGAACGAACTCCCGAACTTATCCGCAAATCTTTGCTGCGCCTCAGAGAGTTTTATATCCTTACGGTGCTTTGCTCCCGTACCATTCTGAACCGCACGGAAATACCCGATATCTACACTAAGGCTCATTCGGAACCCTCCTCGTCATAGGACGCGTAGTCAATTCCGAGATATTTCCCAGTCTTACGGTCAGTGTCGCGGTATTCTGCAATAAGCAACTTGTTTTCTGCAACAATCGTTTCGTAGATACTCATGAATGTACTGCGTGCATTACTGGGGTCGAAGACCTTCAGCTCGCTAGCAGTATAATTCACGTTATCAAGTTTTATCTTCGCGATGTCCTTCTGCAAATAAATCTCATACATCATAGACCCTACGAGATATATCTCGTTACTGTTGAGGTCTGCCGTGTATACATCATTATCTGCGTCCACATCTGTGAAGTCTATATCAGACTTACATCGAAGAGCCAGCGCCGCGTTTGCCTGCAAGAGTATATCCTTGCTTCGCCGGGCGGCGAGCTTTGCAGCTTCTTCATCGTTAAGCCCGATATATCTGAAAAAATCAATATCCTTCTCAATCCTGCCGAGGAAGATATCGACAGGCTTTTGAAATGAAGTAGCCACTTAATTCACTCCTTGATTATCCGACCGAAGGTTCCGACTTAGCCTTTGGAGCAGTCTTGCTCTTCTTGGGTTCCGCCTTCTTTGCCTCGACGGTCTCAGCCTTTTCAGGCTTGGACGTGCTGACCACAGAACTAGCCTGTAAAGCAGAGATAGCCTCCTGCAGTGCCTTGACCTGAGCACGAAGTTCATTAACTTCGTCAGTTGACGGCTTCGTGACTTCCTGGATATGCATGTCGGAAGTCTTCTTTTTGTCGCGAATCTCGCGGTAGCGCTTCTCGATTATCTCACTCACCTTGGAACTCAGCCCGGAGGTGTTCTTCATGAACAGATAGATACCGCGGACACGGTTGAAGTAAGCGTCGTTACTAATGGAAACAAGCGCGTTAAGTCCTTCGACAGTCGGCGCCGCCAGTATTTCCTTTATCTGCTCATCGGTGAGGATTTTCGCGTGGTCGCGGATACGCAGCTTGTCGTACAGTGCTTCCGCGAATATGTCCTCGAACCAGAGCAGACCATACTTGAACACGCCGGAATTGTTGTTGATATACATTATCTCATCAAGAGTCAGCGGGAAAGCTGTAGGTTCGCCGTCCTTTGCACCCGGGATAGTGTAGCTGTCATATCTTGTGGATACCGCCACCGGGCTGGTACTGTAGTTAAACACCAGATACTGCTTGTTGTTATCGAGCTCCATTAGGCTTTACCTCCCCTGTCTTTCTCTCCTTGAAATAGTTATCCCTGTCCTGCTGATACTGTCCGCTCTTATAGGCGTTCATTTCCTCAGTTCCCTCGAACAGCCAAAACGGAGAGCCGCTGTTAGGATTAACGCCGTAACCAATCGGATTGAAGCCGTGGTCGATGAGCGCGTCTCTCAGACGTGTGGAATAGCAGTAGAATTTTCTCATAATAATATACCCGCCCGGTTTCCCAGGCGGGATTCCTCCTTATCAAATAATTAGTCAGTGACTATCTTGCAGACATTCTCAAGAGTATCCTTGTTGAACGCCCAGCCGTATGTAAAGTCCTTGATTTTGAGCTCGACCTTCTCGTTGTCGTTATCCATATCCTCGTAGATATGAACGTCGCCCTTCATATCAAGAGTACCAATCTTACCAGCAATGCCGAAGATTCTCTTGTCGGGCATGAGCAGAGTGCCGTCGCCGTACTTCTTCGCACCAGAGATTCCATACAGAGAGCAGCCGTCATAAACGCCGAGCTTGCCGTTGAGGTGAACCTCGTCTTTCATAGCCTCGGAGTCAAAGCCCTTCATCTTGGAAACATTCTGAATGTACTTAGACAGCGCAACGATTACGCCGCCGCCCTGATTGCGGTCGTTGAGGTAAAGCGCCATTGCGTCCATAGCCGCCGCAGTGGGAACAGTACCGCCGTTGGAGATATAGTTCTCAGCGCCGTTTGCGATGAGAGTGTCGATATCAGAGAAGATATCCTTGAACCGTGCGTTGTTCAGCGCGTCCATAGAATAAGTGGTGAGCAGCGCCACGGACTTCCAGCCGTTTCTGCGCAGGTCAGCGTAAGAAATCTCTGTCTCGATCTGGCGGTTCTTCCACTTGGGCTTGATTACGGAGATGTCAAGATAGCTCTTATCTACGTTGCCGCCCTTTGCCGCCTCGTAAGAAATCAGAGTGTTCTTCGGGGTGACAGTAGCCTCGTAGTCATCGAACTCGCCGACGCTGCCACGGTCGAACATGTAGTCAAGAAGCTCGTCGGGAGCGTTATAGAACTCCTCGTTGATCGTCTTGCGAACAAATTCCGCAATTTCGCGCTTCTCGTCATAACCGGTATTGCCGATTTCGCGCGCCCACTCGTCAAGCTGGGACGCGATGATTTTCTCGTTGTCATTCAGAGCAATGTTTCGTCTGGTTTTCTGAGCTATCTCATAAGTGTCAACAGACTTGACAATGCTTGCGATTTCTGTATCCAGCATTATTTTCATTCCTTCCTTTTATCAGTTAGTTGCCGCTGTATCAAGCACTTCAATCTTGATAAGCTTGTGACCGTTGTCAACGTAGTCCTCAGAGTAGAGATATCTGGAGGCCACGGTCGCGTTTCTCCACAGACCATCTGTACCAACAGAAACTCTCTTGCCCTTGACAGGAGCGTCAGCAGTGGAAACCTGGTCAACAGCGAATGCAGTGCCGGGTGCGAACATGTCAACCTTTACAGGCTCGCCCCTTGCGACGTCCTGAAAAATCTTCTCGTAGTCGGAGAAGTCAGTTCTCGCACAAGCCTCGCCGGTGGGGATTCTCTCCTTGTCAACAACATAAATATCATCAGCGGTCTCTGCCTTCGGGAAACCGACTGTTTTCTTCTCGTAATCTCTTACAACGCCCATGCCTACTACGAGGTCTGTCTCTGCCTTGTAGTTGGTTCGGGAAATGGGATTACCCTTAAATACATTTCTTACCATTGTATTTCGTTCCTTTCATTTTACTTAGTGAAGTATTGCTTCCATGAACTTTCTGTTCTCTGAGCGCTCATCGGCAGTTACATCTGCCTTGGGAGTCTGCTCGGCAGTTTCCTTCTCGGGCTTGCCCTCAAGGGACTTCATAAATCTCTCAGCGATAACGCTCATCAGTGCGTCCTTGTCGGCCTTTTCCATGATGTCCTTCAGTTCCTCAGAAGTTTCAAGTTCGTTCTCCACAAACAGACCGCTCTTAGAAGCCTTCTCGCGCATCTCTGCACGTACTGCTTCGTTCTCAGCCTGCTTCTTCTCCGCGGCAAGAGCCTCGTACTTTTCCTTATACTGCTTATACTCTTCAAGAGTCCTTGTTGCTTCTGCCAGCTTTTCGTTGGCGGCAACAAGTGCAGCGTCCTTCTCGGAAATAGTTACGGACAGCTCACCTATCTTCGCAGACAGTTCATCGACTGTCTTTACAGGTTCAACAACCGGAGCGACCTGCTCGGGCGCTTCCGCCTGAACTTTCTCCTTATTCTGAACCTCTGTTCCTTCAGCCATTGGTTCTTCCTCCTTTAAACCTAAATCTTTTGCCAGCGCCTCGGCAATGATTACCTCCGGCCACTCCTCGGTCTCCGCCATGGTAAGAGCAGACGCCGCATCGCCGTATGCAGGCTGGCTGTTTGTTCCAAGCAGTGCATTGCTTTCGAACACATAATCCTTCAGAATTTTTATGCCGTCTTTATATTCATAGTCTGAGACGGCTATTTCCCACGAACTGTGAAGTCTGCCCTCACTGAACAGACGCTTTACAGCCGCGACAACATTTGTGTTGCGAGTCCAGATACGGGACTTTGCAAAAAGACATGGCAGTGTCTTCTGCTCGCCGTTCACCGGCACAGTATCTGTGCGCACCTCGACTTCCTCATGAACACCGATATTCTCAGTACCAAAAGTACCGTTGCGGTACTCATGCCCGCCGAGGTCTGGCTTGTTGCCGACGACCTTATACTTCGCAACTACTGGCTGGAGTACAAGCGATTTCGCATGCTCCTCAGCGCCCTCCACCGGAAGCATTACGCCGTTCAGATTCGGCTCGCCATAGTAACAGAGCCTGTTCGTCAGCTCAATATAGTTCGTGGTTTCAGAAAGCTCCAGAGCCGTTGAAGATATCTTTATCTTCTCGTTCTCATCCATCTTTCTCACCACCTTCCATTGAACCGAATTCATATCCATGGGGTGGTATATCGCCACCCGATTCTTCCTTTGTGTTGTTTACTATCAGTTCCGCAACTCCATGGTTGCACGCGGGGCACATGATGTGAGCGCCGTCAATGCAATTTTCCGGGACGTCATCGCAGGGCGTGAATCTTACCAGACTTTTGTATTCCATTGAGACTAAAATGTCGCCGACCCGGTACCCGCAGTTCACACAATGCAGTGGTATTCTTGTCATTCATTTTCCTCCCTGTTATTGTCATACGCCTGCTTTTCAAGGTTATCGCTGTCCGCAGGTCTACCTGTTCCGTTATCATCAGAACCGGTAGTGTACGAGGTCTTCCTCGGGAAGAATATTTCTTCAATACCCTCCGAGTTTTCCTTGAGGCGCTTCTGCTTCTCGTCCTCGATAGAAACTCCGAGAACCTCCAGTGCGCTCTCCAGTGAGCAGTTAAGCTTGGAATACATAAGCTCTACAAGGTCTTTCTTCATGCTGAGAGAAAGCTGTTCAGCGTCGATTATCTGAATCGTCGGAAGATACTACATGCCGATTCCATAATCCTCCAGTACTATCTTGTAGAAATCCATGATAATGCGTTCAAGCTGTTCTGATATGGAATTGATAGTCTTCATCAACTGTTCCAGCGAGATATTTGCAACCGAGAAACTGCTGACGTTCGAATCAATGAAGCCTATCCCGAGAGTCGTCATTATCTTTGAGCGATACAGATTTATCTTATCCGCCGAAGTGTCGTTGACCGACGGCTCGACATACTGTATCTTCTCGACAAACGGCGCCGACGTATAAACAACAGTCTTGTTCTTCCACGCTTTCATCAACTCACTGTGGGCATACGCCGCCTGAGACAGCCCCTGCTTTTCATAATTGGTACCCATGGTCTCCTTGCGGAGAATCTGATGGATTATTTTCTTTGCTTTAGCCTTGTTATTGATGTAATCCGAGTCCTCGATATTTTCAAGCATAAGCGCAGAACGCAGAGCGCGGACTATCGGCGATACTCCATACTTGCGCCCCATGTTGCAGATACGCATTATACGAGCGCGTTTTGGGTCAAGCTTTGCGATTCTCTCGCCAGCCTTGTACGCTGTATATACTTCCGGAGGATAGTTGTTCCTGATATCCTCCTCGATGTTCTTGAAGAATATCGCTTTCTGCTTCTTATCCTTCTCATATACTTTCCGCAGACGAGAAGTAAGCTCGGTCACGTCAATGATTATCTGTGGATTTCCCCCAACAGTATAATCACTGACCTTCGCTATACCCAGCGGCAGGAAGTCTATCGAATAGGTCTCTCCCTCCTTGCGCAGATATAGAATGTGATTTCCCTCTGCGTATGTCAGCGGTATAGCGTCCCGGATTATCTGTTTGAGGTTGACCTCATAGTTAAACTCGTCAATTATCTGGTCTACTCTCTTCATCTGCTTGTTCTTGTTTCTTCCATCGAACTTCGTATAGGACAGCTTAAAGTTCGTGTTCAGATTTGTTTCAAGGCTTTCGTAAACCTTTCCGATGATATCATCGGTCACTATGAATCTGCGGATTATCGCATTCAATTGCAACACCTTATCCAGGTCGTTCTGAATATTGTTCGCGAGATTCTTTATCTTTTCAAAGTCAAGGAGCGTCGCAGAACCATGCTCCTTTGTATACGGCTGATAAACTTCGTACTTGTTTTCAAACGCCGCCGCGATACGCTGCATTGCGATATCCTCACAATGTTCCGATAACTCTGTGCTTGTTACCAGTGTGGCTTCTTCACCGTTCTCGTCATTGACCTTATCGGCGTAAACCACTTCAAATTTTTCGGGCACAGCAACACCTCCTATCATTTAATAGCAAAAATGTAAAAAGCCCACAATCGCGATAGTGGCGCGAATTGCAGACTCTTTCTGAATCGAACATATCAGAATGACACGCTCGAAACACAGGAGTAATCCTCCATTATAGGAATTTCTTCGTCTGGCTGGCGCACCTTGGTCTTACGGCGAAGCTCATACAATCTGTGTCCCAGCATGACCAGCGTATAGAAACGGTCGTCATGCATACGAGAACGCTTGTCCAGCGCGAGTGCATAGGTCGCCGCAGTTCCGTCAGCATTGCCAAAACGATGGATAGAAGTCAGCTCGTTTTTCATAAGGTCAATGTTCATCAGTGCGTCACGTTCCTCGCGGGTCACTTCATGTGCGACCATTGTCTCCTCACCATTCTCTCCCTGTGCTATGACCTGAATGAAGTCAGAGTCCTTGAACTCAAACGGAAATTGCAGAACGCCGAGTTGGATAAGCTCAATCGTTTCCTCAATCATTATCGTTCTCAGCTTCTTCGGGCTGAGGAGTCTCATTTTATCTATCGCATCGGGGTATCTTTCGCCGAACCCAGCATACGCCTCGAAGGTGGAGTCGATAAAACCGCTATGTCTATTGCCCTTTGAATCAATAAAGTCATTGAGCATAGCGTCGCCATAGGTTGAAATACCGCCGCCACCAGCACCGGAGTCTATTTCGAGCATATCAATATGCACATAATCCGCATAATCCGCGCCGTTGTACTTTACTATCAGCTCGCGGAGCCGCTGAATCTGCCGGTTGGAGTCAAGCTTGAACTTGCCGGACTTCGCGTCAATAAAGTTTACGCAGTTGACTATTTTACCGCAAAGCCCCTTTTCCGCATCTTCCACAAGTTCCATTACGGATACGATACTGTTATCAGTGGTACGCGCCGGATCCATCGCGATGACAAATCTTTCACTGTCATCTGTAAGCCCCAGCTTCGGGAGGGAGAACTTCTCGCATTCACGCACCTGTCCCCACTTGACAATCTGATTAACGCCGCCGTCGCGGGTCGGTACATTATAATACTCGCGCAGTGCCTTGTCCCGGTTTATCTTCATTGCCGTATCCACCTTGCCCTGGGTAAGAAGAGGGACGTAAGGCTTACCGTTCATATATGTCTGAATAGCTGTATCAGCAATCATGTCCACAACAAAATAGTCGCGGTTCCCAGCAAACATCTCCTTTGCATACTCGCGGTATCTGCGATAGAAAAGCTTACCCGCATCGTCCTGCGAGCTCGCATAGATAAGTTGGGTGCCGCATTTTCTCTTCTGCGTAAGCGGAGAGAACGAGTCGTCCGTAGAGGTGATGAAGTTGCTTTCCTGTGTCGCGAAAGCTTCTGCCGCCGCGATAAGCTCGTCCGAGCAGAATGCCGCTTCATCAAAGAAAACTATGGACGCACGGCGGGAACGAACTCTGTCTGGGTTACTGTTCAGAGTATAGATAGCTGAACCATTCCAGAACGAGACTTCATACATCTCCGGAGCATGTGAGAACCCGGTTTTATTGTTCAGATTCTTTACAGTTTCTTCCTGCGCAATGTCCTTCAAAGACTGGATAGAAGCCGCTGTCTTTCCTATACGGGTGACAATTTCCTCTATCTTATTGAACAGCTCCTTACTCTGCTGACCAGTCGAGGAAACGATATATATTGCACTGTTTGGATACAATATTGCCTTCAGTAGAAGAAATACCGCGCCGATAAAGCTCTTGCCAAAGTTTCTGGAACAGCACAGCACTACATAGTTCTTGTTCCACATCTCCTGCAGAATCCACTTCTGCGCATCAAACAGCTTTATTCCAAGTAACATTTCAGATGCAATTGCCGGGTTCCTGCGAAAGAATTGTATAGTCTCCGCATCTGCCTCATACAGTTTTCGTTGAGCATCAGAAATGAGTTTATTTCTTTGAGCCTGGGTCATCAAGGGCACTTAAATCACCTCCAAGCTTCTGTACCATTTCCATAAGACGGCGGTTCTTTTCCTTGAGGTCGTCTATTTCCGCATACTGGCTATCAATGAGCGCGGCTCTCTTATTGCGGATATCAAGAGTATCATTCTCATCAAAGTTAGCATTCGTCATAAGGGCTCTGACGGACATATCTGCCGCCCACTGTGTTCCCGCTGATTTAAGTTGCGCGTAATAATCTTCCTCTATCTGCTTGATATCTTTACTCCGCAGGTCACGCATAAGATACGTCAGCGTGCCGGTTCCTTTCGCCTTGTTCGAACGGTTCTTGATTGATATTTCGTTTTCCTTGGCAATCTTATCCAGCGATATAACCGCATCCTTTTTCAGCGAAGAAACACGGTCGAAACTGTCAGCGTCCTGGAATGTCAAGCCGGGCAAGTGTCCGGTCATACCTCGATATCTGGTAGTTAGTCACGACCGCCTCGATTATCTGCGACATCTTCCAGGCATCATCATCACCATCGCCAAGGAATTTGCTCAGTTCTCCAAACAACACCTTGCGGTCAGCGTCCGGGTAAGACGAAAACGGGTCGTACCCGCATACGCCGATGACTTCGTCCCTTATACGGATCTCATCCTTACTCCACCGTTGTTCCTTCTGCTCCTGTATATTTTCCTCGGTCTTGCCGAACTCTCCGGTCATTATCGAGAACTCGGTCGTTTTTTTACTCCATTGTCTGCCATTAAGTTGGCGTGTGTAAACGCTGAATGAAAAAATCGGCGAGGACTGCTGTACGTTAGTGAATACCTCGGCGATATACGGATAGTCAAGCATGGCACACATAATCATGCAAGCCTTTTTGGTGCTATTATATTTCTTCGTATAGGAGTCAAAAAGCTCCTCTGTGCATTTCTTGCATATACTCACACAGCCGTCATTCGCCAGATATAACTGACTGCAACGGTTCCTAAGAAATTCCCTGTCGGTTTCCGTAGTCTTGTCGCATCGCAGACAGTGGAAGACCTTTGGTATAATCTTTCTGGGTCGTCCCATATTTCCTCCTTGTAAAAAAAAAGTGCGCCTGCCGCAAGCAGACGCTTAATGTTAAATTGTAAATCTCACAGCATATGTAAATGATAAATATTAAATCCTACACAAACCCTGAAATCATGTTATATTGGCTATACTAGAGCTTCAATAAATGTAAACGCAATTAAGAATACAAGGCAACAACACGCCCAGTAAACAATTATCCAACGCACGTTTTGCTTGCTATAATCGTCAACTATATCCTGAATGTTCATGCCTGAATACAGTTCAGCCTCACGAATAGCTCCGTTTTCTGACCTGTTGACAAGTATTGCGCCTAATTGACTGTCTCTACAGCCATAATACACGTACCTTTTATTATCTCCGGTTGACACAGTTGTTATCTTGTCTACGCCAGCCGGAATGGTCAGGGTATAACATGGAATATCCAGTCCCAGCGCGGAAATATAATTGCACCGCACCTCCTCCGTTCCCACCACATCCCAGCTATAGTAGTGACTTGTGGTGCGAATCTTACCAGAGGTATGCGACCTTTTGTGCCGAACTCTCTCTTCCCTGTTTTCCTTTGCGTATATGTATTCCCTGCCCACGTCGGGATATCCGACGGGATTGTCCGCCTGAAATATGCCACAGATGATGAAGTTCTCTTCTCCTGATGCGATGATGGTGTCCAGCTCCTGCTCAGTCGTAGCGACCGGCATAGCCTGAAGCTCCTGAACTTTTCTGTTACATAGATTGTAGACTCCATGTTTCCTGCGATAGCACCCGCAACCAGCATGACTGCAATTATGATAGCAACTACAGTCCTCCGGCTAGGCAGATGAAACACTCGCTTACCGGATTTTCCTTTATATTCATTCAGCATATTAGTTTTGTTTCCTCCCTGTGATTATTTAGCAAATCAGTAATCTGTTGAGTATTGCTAAGGGAGCCCTGAATCGGGCCCTTTTGTTATATCCGTTCGTATAACGGGTATGGTGAACACGGCGGGAATCGAACCCGCGACACCCGGATTAAAAGTCCGGTGCTCTTCCAACTGAGCTACGCGTCCATGTGGGGCAAGCTCTTTGCCCCATACCGTAGAAAGACGGCTGGCTTTGCCTCTAAGGAGGCTTGGTTGTAACGGCTGGATTCGAACCAGCGAATAGCAGGGTCAAAGCCTGCTGTCTTAACCGCTTGACTACGTTACAGAATAATGCCTAGCGTCCGAAGAACAGTGTTGTACACCACCTGCTTTTCTGCCGAGATAGCAGTCGGGCAATTACCCCCGCCGCGCAAACGCAGACATAAGCAACTAGGCTACCTGGACGGAGCGTCAGGGTCTGACCCTGCCATTGAATCCGCTCCGATGCGCCACGCCGGTGGATAGCCCGGCGAAGCTAGTGAATAACCAGAACTAGGGCGTCGTTAACACAAACTCTGCCATCCGCACATTACATGCAACGGCACCCATACAAACCAGTAGGATTTCCCGGCTTTGAATCACCCTGCGGGTTGCGCTTACTCACTATAAGCAGAGGCGTGCAGGGTTCTTGGCTCTCGCAGCAGGACTTGAACCTGCGACCTGTCGGTTAACAGCCGCCTGCTCTACCATCTGAGCTATGCGAGATTGTTATTGATTGATGCATGCTTCCCTGCTCTCACTATTCTTCTAACTACTTTCGTTACATTTCAGGCGTACAGAAGTAATTCCATAATGTATAACGTGTATGCACTTGTTATACCGGATTCGAAATTCATAAACAGAGGGGATAAGTGGAGTCCATCTAGGCTCCCGGGCGTCGTGGCACGGCGTATACGCCTGAGCTGTTTATGTTTTCCTGAAACACTTGTCACCCCGTTGCATAACGGAATAACTCATTCAAACTGCTCCTCCCTGCTCAATCAACAGGTCGCCACATCACTTTTACGCCCTGCCGGGTCATTTACAACAGCATGCAGATTTCCACTTCTTTCAGTGCGGACGGGTTTAATGTTTTCCTTCATCTGGTGGGTGAGGCAGGAGTCGAACCTGCGATGTATCTGACGTCCCAGATTTACAGTCTGGTGCCTTCGCCAACTAGGCATACTCACCCATTGCCTTTAATTCAAATAGTCACATCAGTCACATTATACTGCGACGGGTATCTTGTCGGTAAATTCATGATACTTATAATCCACCGCGGTAAAGCTGTTCTTGGTGAACTTATAGAAATCCGTGATATCCTCGACCTGCATTTCCGGGGCAGGGTAGGGTTTCTTTTCAATGAGCCGCTTTACTGCGTCCATATGGCGGTCGTAGATATGCGCGTCCGCAATGACGTGGACAAGCTCACCCGGCTCGAATCCTGTGGATTTCGCGAACATTATGAGCAGCGCCGCATACTGGCAGACGTTCCAGTTGTTCGCGGTGAGCATGTCCTGGCTGCGCTGGTTGAGTATCGCGTTGAGCCTGTTCCCGGTGACGTTGAACGTCATGGAATAGGCGCAGGGAGCCAGCCGCATTTCGCTGAGGTCGGCGTGATTGTAGGTATTGGTCATGATACGGCGGCTGTTCGGGTCGTGCTTCAGGTCGTACAGCACCTTGTCCACCTGATCGAAATCTCCCTCGGGGTAGTGGTGCTTCACGCCGAGCTGATAGCCGTACGCCTTGCCGATGGTGCCGTTTTCGTCCGCCCAGGCGTCCCAGATATGGGACGAAAGATCAGCCACACGGTTGGATTTCTTCTGGTATATCCAGAGTATCTCGTCGATGGCGGAGCGGTAGTACACCCGGCGGAGAGTCATTATCGGGAACTCCTTCTGGAGGTCATAACGGTTCACGATACAGAATTTCTTTATCGTGTGCGCGGGAGTGCCGTCCTCCCAGTAGGGACGGACGTGGCAGTCCTCATCGGAAACGCCGTTTTCTATGATATCCCGGCAGTTCTGTATAAACAGTTCATCAGCGCAACTCATATATATCCTTTCACAATTATGATGTTTCAGTTTGTAAGAGAGCCCGCGGCGAAGCACGAGTCAGACAAGCACCTCGCCGCGCAACCCACTTTTATGACGGCTGCACATAGTATTGATAGGGCACGCGCCCCTGACACCCGCCGTGAGGTGCCATTTGTAAGGAGGTATTTTATGAACGAGCCAGCACAACGCTGGCATTGGTAACACTGGCGAGAGTCGAACTCGCGTCTCCGCCTTGAAAGGGCGGTGGCTTGACCGTTTGCCTACAGTGCCACATCCCGGCGAACCGGGAAGGTTGGTTGCGCAGTCGGGACTCGAACCCGAATCGAGTGGTTATGAGCCACACATCCTGCCATTAGAAGACCGCGCCATCACCCGGACAAAGCCGGGCTTTTATTGAAAGGAGAGTCTCACCTCATCAAATCGGCTTCCGTCGGAAGCACCATATCAGAGACGGACGTATCACATGGATATCTGATTACCTTTATAATATCGCCCACAGAGTTGCGAACAGGGATTTCTTCGAGAACGATGTCTTCTTCGATTGCCCGGAGGGTACAATAGTCGAGACTCCATTTTGATGCGTTCATAGCTGCACGAGCCTGAACCCTGCCATCTTCATCAAACGCTTCAGACAGTTTCCTCTTGTAATTAATATAAGTTTCGGACATAACTTTGTGCTCCGAACGAAGTACCGTTTCCAGTTCGTCTCTCGTAAGGGAGCCGAAAGCTTCTACAGGCAGCGGGAACTTTGTTTTCTTTTCAACCATCTTATTTTCCTCCTTGCTATTACAGTTAAGCTCAACCAGCGGGAAAACACCATGTTGCTTCAAAAATTCGTAGAGGAACAATCGCCCCTTCTGTGTCCAGAACAAAGCGAAATCGGTTTCATGAGTATAACCGAGACCTGCATAATCCGGGTGTAAAGTCCACCTGTTATCAGAAACATAGAGGATTTTATGCCCACCAAGCCAGTTAAGCATTCTACTGTAAGCCCATCCGTAGTCCCATGCTATGTCAGAAGTACAAACATCTTCCTCGTGTTCAGAAACGACTTCATAATACAAACCCATACATTGCCTCCTACGTCAATTACGCTCCACCATAGGAAGAACGCCGTTATTCTTCAGCACGTCGTACAGAAACAGACGACCCTTCTGTGTCCAGTATGTATGAGGTCTGACATGAGTAACGCCATTGTCATCGTAAGAGATTGTCTTTGTGCATGTATAGCCGTATTCTGCATACTTCTGATACAACAGCCAGACGTCACTCTGCTTGAACTGAATCCCCTGCTCATGAAGAAACTCATTCATACGCCGAGCAGACCAACCGTAGTCCTTGGCGACCACAGATATTGTGACCACATCCGGGCAGTTGAGGACAACATCATAATACGTTGCCTTTGGCTTCATCTCGGTTATCTGCTGGTTCTGTATCGCTATTACCTTGCCCTTCTCGGAGTTCTCCGCGGTCAGAGCTTTTACTTTCGCCCTTTCTGCCTTGAGTTCCTGTAACGCTGATATGAATAAATCCGGGTCAGCAAGCAACTCGTCGGCGGCGTAAAGACCGTGCTTTCTTATTGAAGGGAGAACCTCATCGAATACCCACTTCTCAAACTTTTCCGCAGAAGGAAGCTTGCTGTGAACGATAAGACGATAGACGTTACCCTCAGTGATGAACTTCGCCTGCTGTTCTCTGCCTATGTTGTCGATGAGGTCGTGAAACGCTACCCCATCTTCTTTGCAATGTCTTGCAAGCGCGTCCTTCGTGTTTGAATACCCGAGGGCTAGAGCGATATCCCTACCACAGAACAGAACCCTGCCGTTCTCCTGAATCGTCCGGATTTCTCCGAACTCCTCATTCTTGAAAACTTCAACTATACTTGTTACTTCACTCATAATAATTTCTCCTTATTAATTTACCATTTTACTTTCGCATCTTCGACCACTGCAAGAGCCTTTCCACTGTACATATGACGCTTCTTTGATTTAACCCAGTCCCAAAGCAGGACTGAGTTTCTTTACTCGCACCGGTATGTCCATTCATATCAAGGCTCTCATATTCAACTCAAATCAACCGGATACATGCAGTCAATGCCGCCAGTCGAACAGATACAAACCGTCTGGCTCGGTCTGCCAGTCAGCCTGTGTTCAATTGTAAAGTCATCACCCGCACCGGCAAGAGAACCGCTCTGTATTACACGCACTCTTCCGGTATCGGCAAACGCCGGGAAATGCTTATGCCCGCAGAAAACCGCTTCCGGGAAATAGCCCGCCAGTCCGGCGAGCGCCGCAACACCGTGCTTGTCAGTCGTATCGTAGTCCCCGTGAACCAGCAGGTATTCCCTGCCCTTTATATTTACGGAGCCAATACCGCTGTCCAGAGTGTTCTCAATATAGCTGAAATTCTGCACATGCCCGAGCATATTCTTCACATACCATGCAACGAGGTCGTCAAGTCGCTCATCGTGCAGAGCGTCGTCCTTCTTGTCTAGACGGGAATGATTCCCGCCGACAGAAGCCATGCTCACGCGTGAAAAAATCTGACACAGCTCATAGCAGAACGATGATATCAGTTCCGACGCGGTCGTCAGCTGCTTGATAACGTTCTCCCGATTCGTTACGGAAATCCGCTTGTGTATATTCCCGGATATCTGGTCGCCGAGACAGAACAGATAGCAGTCCGACACACCGTGCGTCGAAGCAATCCTGTGAATCTCCCTGAGATACTTCTCAAGCCTGTTCTTTGCAATATCAGTGTTGTACGAACCAAGGCACGAATCGAAAGTCTGACCGATATGTAAATCAGACAGACACACCACCATGGATTTGGCACTGATATCCCAGTCCGGCTTTATATCCGCGAACTGAACCTTCCCGGATTCCGACAGGCATTCTTCAAGATAATCCAGTTTCTGGGTAACTCTTGCCGCAGAAGCATTCTGTTCCTGCCATGCTCGGCGCTCATCACGAAGCTGAATTTTAGCCTGTTCCAATTCGCGTTTTTGTTCTTCAAGTTCCTTGCTGTACCCCTCGCTCCTCATCTTGGAGAACACATCGAGGTAGTAAGCCTCCGCCTGCCGAAGTACTCATCTTCCTCCTCGCGCCAGTGCGTGTTCACCGCGTCTGCCAGCTCATTCCATGTCATATCACCGTTGTTGACGAACTTGTGTAAGCGCCAGATATACTGACGCTCACTTTCGCCCTTACGGATTTCAAGTTCTAACTTATCGACCATCGAGACCCCCGGTGACGTTCACCTTTATCTCGACCTCACAGTCCTCGAACATCTTCATCAGTCGCTCAATAGAAATCGAAGACGTTTCGCCCTCGTCGTCGATAATATCAATGTACGACTTTCCCGATTCCTCATCGAAATAATATACGCCGCACGCCTTTAGCCCCTTATTGGTCTGTATTCCTTTACCCATGATGCACCTCACATCTCTGACATATTGCCGTCAGTTCCCTCGAAGAACGCCGGGTCGAAAGCTCCGATAGCTCCGACAGATGCCGCGGGCTTCGCAGTGACCTTAACGAAATCCTGTTCGAACTTCTCAGTGCGCTCGAAGATGAAAACAGTTCTGTCCTTGTCCGACCTGTTTGCTTTGATGTCGATGATAGGGTTTCCCTCACGAAGCAGCTTTCTTGCTACGGCAGGGTTCATAATGCACTTGGTTGTCTTTGTTGTTTCCATATTAAATCTCCTTGTCAATTATCTCGTTGTTTTTACTTCCGCGATGCCAGAAGTAATTTCCTATTCATAATATACGAGTCAGGCAAAATCCCGCAAACGGCTTTGCTATGCAGGCTCGCGGGCTCTGCCTGAATCGAACTTCCGTAAGCGATACGCGCTTAAACCTCTGTCAGCCTGCCTTTGCCATGCGCCGACGGCGTGCGCGTGCCCTCGCTTTTATAAGGTCTGCCTCAACCGAACACTCCTTACAGCAATATCGTTGATTATTCACTCTGACCCGGTAAAGCCCGCCGCACACTGAACACTCCTTGATGTTCCGGTCTCCGTGCAACCTATCGTAATATAATCCTACGTTCTGAAAGTCGGTTATCCTCAGCACGATATCGCCCGTCTCGCTGGTATTATAAATCCAGTCGAGCGTTATAAGCCCGTTGTGAAGCACGTTGATAAGTCGTTCCCAACACAGGACTGAGATTATATCAGAATTGATATCCAGTCCCGTGGGGATATTGCTCATTTTCTTCAATTCTGAATACTTAGCCCTGCCGCCGCCGAAGCATATATTAGTATAAGGTAAGTCGTTCTTCCGCTCGTAAACCTCCTTGCTCAACTTGCGGCAGACCAGCAGTGCAAGCAAGACCTTCTTCTGTTCGCGCCCCACAGAAAGACTCTCGATATAGTCAAGCTCTCCGGCGTATATCTGAATCTCCTCTATTGAAATAAGTATATTCCCTTTCTTAAATGCTTCGCGCACGGCATAGTTTACAAGCTTGTAATAGCGGGCTTCGTTGTAATCCGGGAGGTACTTTCCGCAAAGCTCTGTCGTCTTTCTGCGGACTCCCGCCTTGTCAAGGTTGAATACCTCGCGGCAGTACATCGCCGCGAGTCTCAGCTCCCTTCCGGTATGCGATGTCTGGAAGCCATGTTCCAGAACAGTCCGTGCGTATTCGTGTTCTCTGTATTTGTAATTCTTCACGCGTATCACTCCACTTTGATTTCCGTCATAGAATACCTTTCACCCATGTATTCTATATCTCCATTCTCGTCCGGCAGCGGAAGCGCCACCGTTTCTCCTTTAAGGTGCTCAACAATGTATCTGCCGAATACTCCCCACAGCAGGTCTCTGCTGGTCGTAACGTGATCGCGGTAGAAATAATCAATGAGAATATTTATCGTGACCCGAACGTCCGGGAGTATCTTCAGGAATTCACTTTCCTGATATTCGCTCGTCTCTGAATAGCCCGGGGAGTACTCGTCCTGTTCCACGCCAGCCGCCGCATTGACCGCCGCGCTTCGCCGAGCCTGTATATATTTTCTAACCTCCTTTGCTACTATCTTGTATTCTTCCTTGCTGTACTCGACATCTTCATATTTAAGTATCGAGTAGTCAAACTCGTCTTTTCTCGCTTTAAGCTGTATCTCCTTGGAAATCTTTTCTATGCGGCGGCATATCAGATTCATAGGCGAGTTACTGATAATCACCGGCATATATCTGTAATAGTTTTCCAACAGTGCTTTCTGCTCGTCTGTTTTATTCTTAATAAGTTCAAGCTGTTCGAGAGTCAGACCAAACTTCTGCTTGCAACTTATTTCAACCCTGTCTTTATAGCTGTTGTATTCCTTTCGGCATTCCGGATACCGATAGATAAAGAAGTAGGGATATCTGTCCAGCAGAATCGAGTTATGGAACTTCTTATCTGCTTTAATATCGTCCGGATCTTCATCGTCAACATGTCTGAATCGCGTCCAGATTTTCGGGATACCCTTTACCGCCCTGCCTATTTTTGTCTTCGTTAATACCCTCGGTTTCCCGATATTTATTAGGGGACTTGACTATATCTTCACCCTCATAAGAGGGGCGCAGCACTTCCAGCTACGGCATTTCACCATAGCTGTACTCCCTTGCGGGATAGTCGATTGAGTACTGGGTAAACCAATACCACCGGATTGCCATATCTTCCGACTTAGGTTCCCCGGTCAGCACAGCTCTTAGCCGCCATTTCCTGCGGGTACTACACGCGAGCCGTACACCCAGCATTTGCTGGTTCACTGCGTTCCGACATACATTACTGTATGAGGGGACTCGACATCGAATCAATCTGTGCTGACTGTGCCTTACAGCACTGGACAAGTCTAGAATGAGTGACCCTGTACTCCTCCGTATCCTTATCCAGATTATCAATCAGCGCATAGGCAGAACTACTCTTGTTGGTTATCGACCCGATTATCGAGCCAAAACCGAACAAGTCTGAGTTGTACAAATCTTCTTCCGTAAAGATTTTCTTGGAAGGCTTGGGGACATCATACACCATCGTCAGCTCGTCTTTGTATGTACTGTCGATGATTGTTTCGTCCGCCACGGAAGCGGCTATATCCAAGTCAAAATCTGAGCCAGCCAGCCTACATGTCTCGTTACCATGCCACCCGATAATCAACCCATGCTGTAAGTACTTATACCATTTCTCCGTCTCCTCATTCATCACAAGCTCATCGACCACATGCTCACTGCGGAATGTCAGCGGCGCTCTCATGCAATCGATTCTCTTTACGCCCTTGCTGTTCCAGTACCCCGAATACATCTGTCCCTTACCCAGCAGCCCGGTTGGCTCTAACCCGCACACATGCTGGGCAAATGCATACGGGTCTGATACAAGGGTCTGGAAGTTACCATTAAGGTAAATCTCGCCGAGGCACCCCGCCTGAATCTTCTTGCTGATAAGTTCGCGAACCTTTCCGCGAATGAACTTATCATTCTTCATCTCCGGGCAGACTATAAGAGCTTTCTCCCATTCCGGCGCAGGGCTGTGAAGGAACCCGCGAATCATCGGCTCGTTCAGGTTGACCCCCATAAGGAACAGCGTCATGTACGCCGCGTTGTCGTAGCTTACTCCGCGAATCCAGTCCTCAAACTCAGCGGTCAGCTTCTCAACTTTCTGCTCGTCAAGGTCAAGCGTCTGCAGGAACTGATAGTTCATTTTAAGAATGTTCTTCGGCTTCTCCGGAGAGTACTGCGGCACTCCCCAGCTAAGACCATTCTTGTGACACTTGCCTACATAGTCCTCGACGCTCTTGTAGCAGTTCCACAGCTTAAACTGCGATTCTGAAAGTATGATGTCCACCTCTCGCAAGTCCACCTTGACCGGGTCTCCGCTCTCGTCCTTGTAAACAGTATCCACGAGATAGCACCCGCCGTTCTTCTCTGCACAGAACTCCCGGAAATCGAATACCGCAAGCATACCTTTAATGAAAGCCTGCCGCACTCCGAACTCGGACGGAACATATTTCAGCCCGAGCTCGTCCGCCCACTTTCGAGCCTGCTCAGGAGAAATAAGCCCCATGCCGTCCGTGCGGTTCATTTTAAGCGTTACGTCACGGACTTCTATGTCGTCGTCCCGGTCGTAATCCTGCTCCTTAACGTAGTACGCTTTAAATGTTTCATCGTTCTCATAATCGGGGACAACACAGAATCGTGGCTCGCTGACTTCCTGCGTACTCGAGCCGTAAAGCCCGAAATAAGCATTGAACTTGCTCGGAGCTAACGGCACCGTGATATCCCTGTCGTTCTCCAGCCTCCGACGAACCTCGTCGAGCACTTCGACGTTACACAGCACCACGGTCGATTTCCGAGCCTGCGAAGCCGAACAGCTCAACCGCCTGTAAAGCTTTCCGTTTATCGTCACTCCGTCGTGGAAAATCTTCTTGTAATGTGCATTGTGTTCCATCTCTACAAGCACGAAATCAGGCATGAATAATGTACGCTCTATACGCCCCTGTAATGTCTCCATGCGATGAGTGAGTTCTGCGGAATACCCCGGAGGGATATGCTTGGCAAGCTTCTTGGTTATTACTCGGCACTCGCGATACATCTTGTCCACCCGGTCGAAATCTATCGTTCTCTTACGGACTGCCCGGATAGTCCGCAACATCTGCCCGTCAAACAGCTTTATTACTTCACCTAGAGAACGAGCCTCATCGTATGCGATGTTGATTTTATAGCCGAACTCCTTCAGCCGCCCGGACTTAAACTTCATTACCCGAATTGGTCTGTTAGTCATCGCGCACCTCCTCGTCAAGATGGCGCACGATATATTCCCTGCGCCATCGTTCCAACGCACAGTATGTAAGCAGTTCGGGTATCTCAGCTCCTTTCAGTCCGAACTGCGCCAGCAGCTTTCTGGTCTCTCTTATATCTTCCAGAGTGGGCTTACTGGTATATTTCGCCCGCTCTTCACGATAACGCCGCGCGGCTTCTTCCATTTCACGGCAGATTTCATCTTCGTAATCAAACTCGTTCACTTCTTATTCTCCTTATTTAAGTCAAGTACATTAGACTTGATACGTTCCTCTCGTTCCTTAATTATCTTCTCCGCGTCTATATCCGCTGTTATGTTGGTAATGATAAGTATTTCAAAGAAGAAGATGGTAAAGAATACCACGCCAGCAAACACCATAGCCCCGATAGCTGAGAACATCGTGACCTTATCCGTCAGAGACCCGTCAGAAGTCCCTACGCAAATTACGACTGTAGCGGCGACTGCAAGTGCAACTACAACGGAAATTATATTCAGAACAATATCTCTCATCTGGAAACCTCCCTTACGACGTAGCGGATTGTATCAGATCTTATCAGCGGAATCACGCAATTGAAAAGCCACAGCTCAAATATTCTGGCGTTAGGGGACTTACTATTGTGCACAAGATGACACACGCTGTGTTCAGGGATATAGCTATCTCGAACGGAGAAACCATCGCCACCAGAAAGTTGCGGACACGAATCCAAAGCTTCAAAGATATTATCGTACCCCAGAATTTCTGCAACCTCCGCCCCGCGGAAATACACCATGCCATTTTCTTCAAAAGCATGGACACAACCGAAATTCTCTAAAGAAAACATTGAAATTTCATTATTCATATACCCTCCTTATCCAATAACGCCTAACCGGGATAAAACAATACCCACGACACCGAGCACAAACAAAATCAAGCAGAGCGCCAGAATTAGGTTAATTATCCGCTCTACAGGCTTCCACTGCTCAGTTCTAGTCTGGTAGGCGAATAAAGCCGTCCCAGTTAATGCACATATAATCATCAACAGAATGTTCACACTAATCCCTCCTCACACATTTGCCACTATGCTATAATCTGTGCTCTCCCCTGACAGAAACTTATTGACAAAGTAAGTCTGTCCACGCCCTGTAACCATTGTTGTGCGTACTAACATAGTCGTATCGTCCGGGTTCTTTATCGTACGTTCCTTGACCTCAAACAGTCCGAGCTCCATCGCCTTCTGCGTTGGCATATTATAGGACTTACCACGCTTCATCAAATATCCCTCATTCCGAAGAAGCTCGAACAGACGTTTCTGTCCAGTATGTACACCGTTCTGGCGAAGTATCTTTGCAAGGTCGCCGATAAGTATTGAATTGTGTGCGGTCTCTACGGCGTTAGCGAATAGAACCTTGGGAGCGTCAGCGGTTATCTTCTCTCTTAGTTCCTCGACCTTCCTGTTTGCAATCTCCAGAGCACGCTTCATTACCATCTCGGGACTGTTCCACGCATCTTCCACCTTGATGAAGTATTGCCGGAACTGCTTGCCCTTATCGTTGCGCTGGAGCATGCAGATTTCTTTCGCCATAGGGATAGTAAGCTGATGGTCGGTGATTTCCCTATTTACCTGTCTACCACCTTCTTTGCGAACCTGCTCATTTTTGAGCGGGTTAAAATCTTCCCCTTCGGTAAAACCATAATCGCACATTCTCGGGAACCAGTCCTTATATGCGGTCTTTACCTCCAGTGCCTTATGAAGTTCTCGCCCACTTACAGTGGGTCTCTCGGTCTCATAATTTACAGTTATTAACTCGTTCATGTTTGTTCTCCTTTACATAATTCCCTACTCAAAATTGAGTAGTCTGGCTTACTTTACCCTGAAGTCCAGCTCCTTCCGAATGTGTTCTCTCTGAAACCTCGGTTCCCAGTCAGACGGTGCCGAAAGCAAAGCCCTCGCAAACTTTTCCGCAAAAGACTTGAGTTCAGCAGGGTTTCTATTGTCCACTATCACATCATAAGTGTAGTCGTCAACGTAATTATCGCCTACTCCTGCAGAAACCTCGGAACGCCTTACCAGCAGCGCAAGCACGTTATTGTAAGTCCTGACAATTCTGTCGATCACGTCAGGATCACGCGCGTCGACCATGACGATGTGGTTGCTATACCCGACGGGAATCTGTTCCTCGATTACCCCACATACGTCTCTGAATGGGAAGTCATAATACTCTTCAAGCGCCGCATTAACCTCGACCATAAGCTCCCGAAGTTCGTCACTCTTATGAGTAATATCTATCCCGGCACTCTTCAACATTTGGCGTGTGCATTCAACATAGCTATAACGCCGGAAGAAAGTCTTGCCGAACTCGGCAACAAAATCCTCGCTACACACAGCGTCATGAACCATTCTGCAGAATGTGTCCTTGCCGCAGCCGCCATACCCGTTAGTCATGATAATAAATCTGCGCGGCAGATTCCCTTTAAATACTGGCTTGCCCAGAGATTCAGCATAGAGTAACTCTTCCCTCATGCCGGGAGTCTGCGATTTGCCGAACCACCACACTTCATCGCAACAGTGTTCTATGAGTCTCTTATTCATATCCAGAGCCTTTGCCCTATCTTCCGAGTTATTATCGTTCATGAACTGCGGATACATCAGATGTGGTGTCACCGGTACACAACCCCTATCCACAACGCTTCTGCTATATTCCCTTGCCATCCGCAGATTCTCTTCCACGTTGCCAGAATACGGCGAGCATACAAACACAACTTTCTTGTCCATTAAATTTCCTCCTTATTAAATATATCAGCCGCGGGCGAGTTGTCTTCAATCCACTGTTCGAGAAGCCCGCGCATTCTCGCACTGGGAATATAGACCCAGATTTCCTTGCCGTCGCGAATTGCCGACCGCCAAAGACACTGTAGCATTTCAGACAGCGCATATCTATCTTCATCAATCCGTACACCGTGTGAAATGAAGAACCTTTTCAGACCCGGTTCAAGATATATATTAATTGGATACGCAACATTTATCCTTTCGCGATATTTGTTAGTCGCCCTAATACGGGCTGAAACAAAACCCTTAGTATATCCCTTCCCGGCAAGAGCCTGTTTTGTGTTCTTGAACGCAGTCCACATATTATCCCGTGACCGGCTCTTTGTAATGTTGATGAAGAAGTTGACAAGGTTGCTCTTTATCTGCTGGAGCTGTTCCGAGTCAGCCTTACCATACCACTGAGCACACAACGAAAACCTATCGTTGCCAATCCTATTCATTCGTTCGTTATCCAAGATATGGATAAGAGACCTGTAATCCGTTTCATTACCGTGAGTGACACCCTTGTCCGTAAAGAAATATTCACTCTCGACCTTTTGAACATACAGCCTTTCGTACTCTATCCCATTGAGGTCGAAGAAACACCGCTGAACCTGTGCATCGAACATGTACGTTAAAAAAATAGCCTTCGTAAACAGAGTGAAGATATCGCACGGGAAAGCTCGTACAAACGAAGCCCCACCATTATTGTAAAGCTGTTTCGTGTCGCACATATACTTCATCTGTTCAAACTTCCCGGTATAGTCTTTCATATCGTCGTCCCACCTGACCAGCCCTGTTTGACTATCGATCGTCGTAAGCCCGGCAACGAAACTCCAGTCGTGCTTGGTAATGCCGAAATCCCTTAATGAATCATGCACCTCGTCCATTATTAAGGTATACCCCTTATCCGCAATCATCTGAGCAAGTCGCGGTGTCATGCGGTCGAATAATGCATGCGTTGTAGCAATGTTCCTACCCGCAGAAACGAGCTCAACAAGGTTCTTATACTTTGTATCCCCTTTAGATGAAATGGGGGTAGCGATGTCCTTTGCTTTACATAGTGGGATTATTCTGTCCTCAATCTCCGATAAAAAAGGAGTGACAAACATAAATCTTTCCGTACTAGGTGCTCTGTTCATGTAGTTGATAGCAGCCGAGGTCTTTCCTGCCCCCATCATTTCGTCTACTATAAATATCTTGCTTCCCATAAAACCTCCTTCTTTTCTGCGGCTGGCGCTAGCCTTGTTTGCAAAAACGCAGACGGTTAGCGTCCGCCTCTGTTATCAGTATAGCACATGCCTCTCTATTTGTCAATACCCATTTTAGAAATATTTTTTATTTAACTTTGTTATTTGTTAGTATCGCTACTTATTTTTAGCTTTAGCTTTCACGCCTCCGTAGGAACCCACGCTGATTCCAGCCTCTGTTTCAATCCACCCCTGTTTCTTACACTCTGTTACCGTATAACCTTTTGCTCACCCCTCTTTTTATTATACGGAAAGGGTCTGAAGCGGCGCTATATAAAGGTATTTGTCGAGCATTTATAACTTTTCATATTTTTGCATCATATGAACATTTGCGCAATCGGTAACAGTAGCTCATAAAAAAAACATACATAAATTACTTTTTGCCGGAGGACAGTGCCCGTATATCATGCTGTACACAGCGCACATGCATCGACGCAGAACAAGAGCAAAATAAAAAAATCCGTAGAGAAAAAAGAGCAAATCTCTACGGGAAACGCAAAATCTTTTTCTTTTTTTCTTTTCATTTTTCGAGCCACTCACGGTACTCCACGCAGAAGATTCCTCCGTAGGTTCTCCAGCAAGCCACCTATTAATATAGTACAGTTTCTGGCTCTGCAAATAATACAGACTTCGGTTCCCGCGAACTGCGATAAGCTACGCAACCCGCGTTAACAAACAATCCACGCCCGCTATCTCTACGGATTCCTCTTGAACAATCTAACCTCGTTCCGCACAAACGCCACGCATGAACAGTTTTCACAACTATGCTCTCGGCGCAAACTGTGTTGCTATACAGGCTCGCTGGCATTCCACTCTACGGATTCATTTAAAAAGTAGCATCGGATACAGGCTGTGAGACCGCATGGAAAAAGGAGTGACCGAAAATGTGGGCTGTGAGTGGGAAAGAACACCCCCTAGAAGCCAGACCGCATAACAAAGCCATTTGAGTGGATTTTAACCCCCCTTACTTCAAAGACTCTTATTTTTGCAACTAGAGCCGTGAACCCGCATGAACACTAGCCCAAATAGATTTTCGACTTTATCTGAAATCCGTTGAATTCCAGGTGCTTCCGTGTTAATCTATTCTTGCAAGGGAAAAAAGAAAACGAAATAAAAACAGAAAGGATATTTCGAAACTCCCTTTCAAGGCGCTAAATGTGTCTTGAGTACAAACCGGGTATAGTGTAAACCATGCAAGGCGTGATTTATGCCCTTAACCTGCATAGTGCTATGGATAACTTTTGCAAGATACAAATAGCACGTTAAAGATAACCGCGATGAGTGCCCGCGGATAATGGGCGCTAGTGGTGAGTACAAATCAAGACCGGGTCACTATACTCAACACTGTTATGGAATAGTCAACGCCACAACTATAGTTAAAAGAATGCGCGACGGCTCTAACCAGCTTCAAAGCGGAAACCATACCGCCCGACCTGAAACGGCATAAGGGGGTTATCAGCGGTTGAAGTGTGCAATGTCGGGAGATGTAGCGGGATAAGTCTAGTCAAAGTGGGTCATGTTCGCTGTACAAGTGGCATTCTGTTTACATAACCGCCGAAGCTAAAAGGGTTTCCCGGGATAACTGGCAACTATCACGGGAAAAGGGTATAGCTTATCAAAACGTCATCATTGGCGCGTCTGAAATACGGCGCGCCTTTTTATGCCCTATAGACCGCATGAGGTTAAAAGGGTACACTATAATTATCCGCTAACGCGGGGAATGGAGAATATTCTATGAAAAACGCTAATACCACCATCAACACCATCGTTACAGGCGCTATAGTTCTGGCTGTAGCTAGAAGCCTGTCCAAGTCCAAGGAAAACCAGGAGAAGAACGGGCGCAGTCTGTCCCACAAGCCTACGGTACTGGACGACTTCAAAGCGGTATGCCCCAACATGCCCGAACTGGCTGAAAAAGAATTCAAGGACTATATCGCAAAGGTTAACCAGCTTCACAAGGACTGTTTCAAGCTGGCACGCGATGACAGAGGCTCGGCTGTTAATAAGGCTATAGCCGAATTCATCAACGGCGTAATGGGCAGCGTAGGTCACATCACTGCTGGGTCATTCGCAATAACCAGAGTTGCCGCAAAAACCGTTAAGGACGTATGCACCAGTTTTGACAAGTCGTCCGGCGAGGTGTTCAGGCGTGCAGTAGAAGTATGCCTTTTCAACTGTGCTGTGGAGTACCAGTATTCCGACACGGCATCGCTTGACTACTTCAAGGCTCGTATTGCGCTCGAACGCAACACAACTATCCGCGAAACTACGCCCGCTAGGATAACTATGCTTAAAAATATCCTGTCTAAACTCAAAAAGGACACAGCGGAATACAAGGACGTGGAGAACCAGCTTAAAGGCGCGGAAAGGTCCTTTGACATCGCCGAAAATGCTAAATCAGAAGTGGCTAAGGCTTTTAACGAGGCAACGGCGAAACTGGACGAATCTGTAAAGGCGGGGTCTAATTCTATGCTGGTTGAAATACTCAACAGCGCCGAACATGGGCTTACTCCGTCCACAATCGCGACCAACGTAGTTGAAAAGCTGTCCGAGAAGTCCAAGGCTGAAAAGGCTTCCAAGGCAGAGAAGAAGTCTGCGTGATTATGCCCTGTCGTTTAGCGGTCGCGACACTAAACAAGACCGCCGCCACGGGCAAATTGTGCCCGAACTGAAAAACCGAATGGAGGTTCTATGGCTAACTATTTCCATATGGCGCGTATTGCTATGCTTTGCGCTGAACGCAATATCCGCGCCTATACGCGGGTAGAAGGCGACACTCAGACAGTGCGCCTTGGCATTTTCTCCGCTGAGCCCGAACACTATGCGGCAACTAGGAGGTAAACATGTATCGCATTTGGCGAATTTACCGGCGTGATTTGCCCGTTAGCATTGCACGGGCATGGGAACTGGGATTTCACGGCAGATTCTGCCCTGACGACGAAGTAATCCGTCTCAAAAGGGGTCCCGAACCTCTGACCATTTACGTAATCGACTGACCCGCCCACGGGGAGCGTTATCCCCGTTATATATCGGGCAATTTCGCCCGTCCAAGCAAGCCAGCACAAGCTGGCTATTTTTTTTGCCCTTCAAATGCCACATTTCGGCATATCTGGGATTTAGGAGGTGTTCATGACCCAGAATTTTGCAATTCTCGTCCGCCAGTGGACTGGTGTGACGGCAAGGACGAAGTTTGCAGTCCTTTGCAGTTAAGTGTGCATAACCATGCATGCAAGCCTGCAGTCAGATGCAAACGAAAACTATTATACTAAAGGAGGCGAGAGAAATAAGTATCCGCAGAGTACTGGGCGTTACAAGCCCGGAGGAGCTGACCCGGCGCGTGACCGGAAAATTCATCACGCTCACAAAGGACGGCAGGTCTGTCAGCGTTTATCTGGCTGACTGGAACCGCCTGAACATTAACGCGACGATTTAAGGAGGAATATCTATGGAATCCATAAGGTGGGCTTCGTTCCACAACGTAGTTAGCGAAGAATCATGGGCGAGGTACATTGAGTATCTCAAGGACTGGGCTGATGACCACGCAGACCCGGCTTATGCAGGTTCGGCACCTGCGTGCTACGACGAGTGGCTCGATAACGAATACGCGGAGGAGGAAGAGGAATGACAGGCGATATTCAGACAATGCTCAACGCCCTGTTCGTAGCGTTAAACCAGACCCGCGCAGGCAAGAACCTGCTCCGGCTCAAATACCACAAAGACCCTACAGGCGAATGGGTCGAAATCGACGAGGCTACTGACAACGGTGGAGTAGCTCGGCGCGATATCAGTATCGAGGGTAACAGCGGAGCGGCTACAATCATAGCCATCGTAAAGGAGGTAATGTAATGCAGTTCAGGACAGAACACGCCTGCCTGCTTCTGGTCGGCGTGCTTGCACTCACACTGTTGGTGGGAGGCAGAAACCACGGCGTTGAAACGCGCCACGCAACAGGCACAGTTGTCGAAGTCGGCGCAGATGTCACCATTCGCACGGACGACGGTCACGAGTGGCTTTATGGTCACTGCGGGGTCGAGCAGGGTGCGAGAGTGTCTGTTGAGTTCGACACGAGAGGTACCGACGAGCTTGCGGACGATGTAATAATCGGAGTCGAGTCTATAACAATCGGCAATGGGCTAAGAAAAACCGTGGTCTATGACCGCAGATACACTAGGAGGTAATTTATGGAGTTTAAAGTTGGCGACGCCGTGAAGGTAACGGCTGAAGGCGCCCTGGGATACGGTCTCAGCGGTAAGATTCGAGGGGTGATTGAGGGGCTGGAAATGCCTCTGTACTTAGTTAACATCGAAGATGGAACGCGGCTATACCCGTGCGGTTATATCGTTCAGAGCGAGGAGAATCTGGCTCCTCTCAAGACACTCGCCGATTCCAGATGGAAGGCTGAAATGAATTCTCACTATTATGTGGTGAACATATCCGGTCATTCAATTACATTTGGAGGGGTTGATGCTACGGTGCTTGACTCCCAGTTCGACAACTTCAATATGTGGCAATCGAGGAAGCATGCAGACGTAATCGCCAGAAAGACAAAGCTTCTCTGGCTTATAGGACAGCTCAACATAGCTGCTGGCGGCAACTTACCCACAAATGAAAGGGATGACGACGACACGTGGCAGGTCGAGTATGACTATAGTTCTAATGCCTTTTGCACTGCCAACATAGACTATGAGGCGTTCTGCCCCTCTGGCGTTGTGATTCAGGGCAGACAGAGAGCGCAGGAGGTCGTTGCCGAGCTTAATCGCTTAAAGGACAACGGCGAACTCGACTGGTATTTCAAGGAGGATTAATCATGGAGAACATCGTAAAAGGCTACAAGGTATTTAACCCTGACTGGACATGTCGGGACAAGCAGTATACCTGCCCCGGCATATTCGAAGACCCCGGTGACATAAGTGTTTGCTCAAAAGGCATGCACTTTTGCAAGAAAGCAGCAGACTGCTTCAATTATTACGATTTCGACCCCAATAACCACGTTGCTGAAGTAATCGCGCATGGCAAGGTTCTCGAGGGCGACGATAAGTGCTGCACGGACAAGCTGGAGATTGTCCGCGAAATCCCGTGGGCGGAGCTACTTGAAATCGTGAATACTGGTTACGGTAACAGCGGTTACGGTAACAGCGGTTACGGGAACAGCGGCAACAGGAACAGCGGTAGCTGGAACAGCTGTAACTTCTCGAATGGTTGCTTTAACACAGCAGAACCAAAGATTTATCTATTTGATAAGCCCTCCGAATGGACTTATCGCGACTGGCTTGACAGCGAGCCGCGTGCGTTACTTAATCAGATTAATTGCAGAATCCTTGTTTGGATTTACTTTGAGGATATGTCTGACGAGGAAAAGACAACGCACCCCGAGGCTAGAACAACCGGCGGCTATCTGAAAAAGCTGGATAATTCCGAATGTGCGATTATCTGGTGGCGCGGGCTTAGTGAAGAAGATAAGGCAGTCATCAAAGCTATCCCAAATTTTGACCCGGCTATCTTCAAGCAGATTACCGGGATAGACGTGGAGGTAGAACCTTGAAAAGAAAGCTGACTCTCTGCGCCGGGCGGCATTTCACTCCCGGCGTGGACGGCAGCGTGTTCGACCACGCTGTTAATCCTCTAGACGTGGAAGGGCTCGAAAATGAAGCAAGATTTGTGCTCCGCGGTGTGACCGAGCTCGACCTTTACGTCACGGGTCTCACTGTCGCCTGCGTGGCGGTAATCAACGCTTGCCACGAGCGAAATATCCAATTAACTTTATACCATTTCGACCGTGACCGCGGATGCTATTATCCGCAGGCGGTAAAATAAGGAGGATATCATGTTTATAAAATTTTATTCCTTTATTCTGGAAGAAGGCGACCCCGAGGCTACTTGCTACGACTGTGGCGTAGTGCTTGAGCTGGGGCAGGAAGTCATTGCTGAAGTCGAGTGCGACGGTTGCGGCTACGATGGCTATTTAGTAAACAAAAGACCCGAGGACTTTAGCCGGATCAGACGGTACTTTGATACCGAATGTTTTGGCGAATACTTTCAGCAGTGCCACGACTGCGGGAGATACATCCCGAGTGACGATGTAACCTGGATATCGGACATCGACGCCCGCGTTTGTGATAGATGCCGAGACGAAAACTATTACTGTTGCGATCATTGTGGCGAATACTTCGTCAGAGCTAATGTGTTTATGGACGGCAATGGAAATGTCGTCTGCGAGGGTTGCTATGACCGTTACGATTATCACAGATGTAATGACTGCGACCGTATTTGTGATTCAGACGAGGGAGGCTGGGTCGGCGATTACTATTACTGTGACGGCTGCATAGACGACCACAGTAGCGGTGTTCACGATTATGGGTACAAGCCTTCGCCCATTTTCCACCGAATCGGGTACGGCGGTTGGAAACACACTACCCCAGACGGCGAAGAACCACTCTACATGGGAGTCGAATTAGAGGTGGACGACGGAAACGACACAGGTTGCATCGCAAATAGTTGGGATGAGGACGATATCTACTGCAAGGAAGATGGAAGCCTGTCCAGCGACGGATTCGAAATTGTGTCCCACCCCCGCACTCTTGAATCTCATAAGGATTTCGACTGGAAGGGCATCATGAGCACATGCCTGCAGAATGGGTTCACTAGTCACGACGCAGGAACTTGCGGTTTGCACGTCCATGTTAACCGAGCATTCTTCGGCGAGTACAGAGATGTGTCTGATTTCGCTGCGGCACGAATTATAATTCTTGTCTCGCGGTTCTGGGACTCTCTCATGATCCCCTTCAGCAGGCGGACAGAGCACCAGCTTGGGCGGTGGGCTCATAAGCCTTTTGACGAGGAAGTAATCGTCGCCGGAGACAACGATGACGAGATAGCGGATAAGATTTCCCGTGCCGGTAGTGACCGCTATAGAGCAATTAACATCAGAAACAGCCAGACCATCGAGTTTCGCCTGTTCCGTGGTACGCTCAAGTACAGCACGTTTATTGCAACGCTCGAGCTCGTGGACGGTATTTGCCACTGGGTAAAGAATCATTCGCTCGAGGAAACTCTTAACGTATCCCTGCATGATTTTCTCGACAGCGAAGAGTTCTCTGAATTTGACACTATGAGGGAATACCTGGAACGGCGCGAAATTCAGATAAGGAATGACGAAGAAGACTACGACGAGGAGGAATAATAAATGTGCATTATCGCAATTAAGGAAAAGGGCGTGGCTATGCCCGACCTGGAGACGCTTAACAACATGTGGAACAACAACCCCGACGGAGCGGGATATATGTTCCCTTTTGACGGCAAAGTACATATCCGCAAGGGCTTTATGAAGCTTAAAGAGCTCACTAAAGACCTTGATAAACTTGCAAAGCAGGTCGATATCAAGGAAACACCGATAATCATGCATTTCAGAATCGGAACGCACGGTGTGCGCCGCAATCCTGCAAACACACATCCCTTCCCCGTCAGCGCAAGCCGAGATGAGTTAAAGGCACTGCACTTCGAGACCAACGTGGGGTTCGCTCACAATGGTATCATCAGCTCGATGGACAGCGATTCTGATATCTCCGACACCATGATGTATTCCGTGAAAGTGCTGTCTGCTATGAAGTCTAACAATCGCAAGTTCTATAAGAACAAGCACATGTTGGACGTCATCAGGAATACAATCGAGGGCAGCCGTATGGTGTTTATGGACGGCAGCGGCTATATCTCCAGAGTCGGCAACTGGGTGACGGACGAGAAGACAGGAATGATATACAGCAATAGCACATATGTACCCTATTTATGGGATTATTCGTACACGTCCTTAAAGAGCTTGCGTAAAACAAACACCGATATGTGGGAGAGCTATCTCGGGGCTGGCACGACATCTTGGACGAGTTCTCCCGAAGGATGCTCGGAGAACAACTTCGATATCGAATGGGACGGGCGGTATTTTATAAAGCTTTCATCAATAGGCAACTGGGTAGAACTTGAAGACGGCACAGAGATGCTGGCGGACGAGTATGCCGAATACATAGGCGCCGAACTCTACACAGATGAATTCGGACTTGCCTACGCCTACATCAAGGGTGAAGGCATGATGGAGTTGAGCGACGTATACCGTATATTCAACGTGCTCGGAGAAAGTACTATAGCTACGTGGCCCCGGAATGGCACTAAGGTAAAGGGGTGATACGCATGGAAATCTGGAAACCCGGAGACACGATTCGTGTCCGTTCCTGGGAAAGCATGTTTAATGAATTCGGAGCATATAGCACTAGAAGCATCTGTACCCCACGGGTGCAATTCGTAGATGGCATGAGCTATCTCTGTGGGGAATCTGTGGAAGTCCCGGATTCTTATGACGATAATATCGCAGGTGTGATTAATATAGATGGCTGGCTACTAGGGGCAGAAATGTTCGTAGGGCACGGGAGATTTAAAATACACACCACAGAATATTAATAGGAGGATTAAAATGAACATAAATGATTTTGCAGAAGGCATGGAGGTTGTTGTCGCGGAAGCAGGTACAAATGGTATAGACCTCTCGGGACTTGTCGGCACGGTCATCGGGTTCGAGCTCGACCGCAACCTCGTCTGCGTAAGGTTTAAAGATGTCCCGGAATATCTCCGGGATGAATTACATACCTGCAAGGGAAGATGTGAATACGGGCACGGGTGGATGCTCAACCCGAGCGAAATCGTGCCTCTCCCCGAATCTGACACAGAATTTGAACCCGCCGACCCTGGCGACAAGTGTGATTTCACTGGCATACCAGCAGATTACAAAGCTGGAAAGCTTCGCTTCTCGAAAGTATATGCCGGACTTGTAAAAAAATGTGCACAGTGCGGCGAATATCACTACCTTAAAGACTTACGAAAGGATTCAAGCGGCAGATTTTACTGTGACCCCTGTATAGCAGAAAACGGGTGGAAGGTGTGCTCTGACTGCGGAGAGATTCTTCACGATTCTTCGCTATGGGTTATGGTCAATAAGGGAACCACGGAGGAACGCGTTGTATGCACGGCGTGCATAAGCAATGGAAATTATCTCGAATGCGAAGATTGCGGGAACTACTATTCCGGAGCAAACATCTCAATCCACTCACGCGGCATCGCTATCTGCACAAACTGCGCTCCGGCGTGGACAACTTGTCGCGACTGCGGAATGCCGATTCGGAGGCTCGATGAAAATATTTTCAATGGCGAGTACTACTGCGAGCGTTGCAACCCCGAGCGAATGGCTATACATAACTATAGCTTTAAACCCACACCTCGATTTTACGGGTCAGGAGACCTTTACATGGGTGTCGAGCTCGAAATAGATAGAGGTGAAGACCCTGAAGAAACTGCATCGGAAATCAAGTGCAAGCAGATTTACTGCAAGCACGATGGCTCTCTTGAGGACAATGGTGTCGAAATCGTGACACATCCGTGCTCTCTCGAATATCACACACACGAGCTCGGATGGGAACAGGTTATTGGCACCGCTCGTAGTCACGACTACGAAAGCCATAATGCGGGAACTTGTGGGCTACATGTCCATGTAAACCGCACATTCTTCGGAGAAACGTTCGACACACAGGAACTGAACATTTCCAAGGTTATTATTCTTGTCCAGCGCTTCTGGGAACAGATTGTGATGTTTAGCCGCCGTCGTAGAGGCGACATCAACCATTGGGCAAAGAAACCTTACGCGGACTTTAAGAAGGAAGACTCCACTGCTGAAGTCTTTAGGAAGATGCGCCGCGAAAAGGATGGAGAAGATAGATACCGCGCCATCAATCTCCAGAACAGCAATACAATTGAATTCCGCATGTACCGCGGAACGCTCAAACTGAACACTCTGCTCGCAACACTGCAGTTTACTGATGGAATCTGCCGCTATGCTAAAAATCACTCAATGGACGAGATGTACGATGTGACCTGGGAGGACTTCATAAGCGACGAGTGCTTTTCCTATGATGAACTTCAGAACTATCTCAAGGAAAGAAGCCTGTAAGCATCTGGGAAACACACTCGTCCCGGAAAGGAGTAATTCATGATTAGAATCGGTGATAAAGTCAAATGGCGCTCGTGGAACTCTCTCGAGAATGAGTACGGGGTTGATGAGTATGGAGATATCATGGTTCCCCGCAACCTTTGCAGAGCATTCTGGGTTCTTAACAGAAATAAGACACTGTGCGACCGTATATATGAGGTGTACGATGACCGTGATGACGGTCTTTGGAATCTCTATAGCGAAAGCATGGGGTTCTACACGCTTGCGTCGGTTGAATGTTTACTTTATAAAGGGAGGACTGAACGGTGAATTCAGAGCACAAAGTTGGCGAAGTCTTAACACTTAGGTCATGGCAGAGCGCCGAGAACGAATATGGTCTGATTGGAACATCAGGCGCATTGGCAACTCCCGGGATATCAATTGGGTGCCAACGCACTATAATGTGCGGGTCGCAGCACGCGATATCTGAGGTGTATACACATCCTGTAACACGAAGGGCATATTATTATCTGGAAGGCATGAGGGATTTCCCGTTCCCGCAGGAAATGTTCGTGGAGGTGAACAATGAGTTGCTGGACAACAGTAAGGGGTACACTCGGTGTAATTCCCATGGGTGAAACCGACCCGCACAGAAGATACGTTCTCGAAACAGTTCTCGCTCATCTTCCCGTAGTTACTGGCTCCGAGGGAGATATGAATGTCTATATTAACCTTAGCCATCCTGGCTATTCACATTCGGATTGTGATGAATTCGGCAAGATGACAAACAATCTGAAAACTCGAGACGGACGGCGCGATAGATTACATGGATGGCGCGAGGAAAGTGAACATTTCCTGCTAACTCTGGAAGGACATCTTCGTGACCGCGAACGCTCGGAAACGTATAGGGAGCTCATGAAGTGGCTCTGCAGGTTATCCAAAAGAGTTATAGTCGATGATTTGCTTATCAAAGTAGAAAGCTCGTGGGAACCCGCACTAATCATTGATAATCCGGTGCCGTTCTTTGAGATGTTTGAGCCACACCACAGTATTACAGGCGGCGACCCGGCGTGGTATGAATTTATGCTCTGGGAGAGAGCTGACAGCGGTTTGCCAAGGCTCTTAGAGTATCGCAAGCATAGAGATGCCTATAATGACCGAGTGGTCGACGAATGGATTGGAAGGAGGGACAAGAATGCGGGGCTATAAGCCAGGAGATTTGGTAACTGTCCGCACATGGGCGAGTCTAGAAAACGAATACGGGACGGTCGAATGTTACGGTGCGGAAGTTATCAAGTTAAATATCCCAGTATTCAAGTGGGAGACTGGCGTAACTGCTACACTGAATTTTACTCTCGAATCTTTTGTAACCCTCGTAGGAAGGGGTGGAAGCACTATTCCGTATGAGGCACTTGTCCCAAGGAGGTGAACTATGAAATCGCTTGAGGAAGTGTTCACTGATTATTTTGACTGCCCTGCTCCGTTTGATAATAACGGGGAACTTACAGAGCAGGGTGTTCTCGCTTATACAAAACTATTATCGTTAATCCAAGACCTCCAGTCCCTGGGCATCGTTACAGAGACGGAGAGAACTGAAGACCGCATCGACGAAATAATTGATGGTGCAGTTTATTGAGAAAGGAACACCATGGATAAAAACAAGATTAGGGCATGTCCCTTTTGCCATAAGAACGTTGCCGAAATATGTGGTAGCAGAGAACTAGAGGGGGTTGATGAGCTCTCACAGGAATATGCAGTTTGCTGCAGCTTTCTCCGCGGCGGTTGCGGGGCGACATCTGGTTACGCCCAAACAGAGGAAGCGGCTGTCGCAAAATGGAACAACAGGGCTGGCGGACACAACAAGTACTATCTCGACACTGAAAGGAATGTGTTTCTGACTGAAGCACAGCTGCGTGATGAATTTGAGCACTTCGGGGAAACCGGAAGCTCCGAAACCTTCGAAGAGTTCATTGCCAACGCAACAAGTAATCAGGGTTTTCTCGAACATCTTGAAAGGGCTGTAAGAATATTGAAGTCATTCAACGCGGGATTTGTAATCTGCGCCGACTGCATTGCTGAATCAAATCTCTCTGCCGCGGAGAAGTTCGAGCTGTACGGGCTGGTCGGCGAATTGTATGGAGGATACGATGACTGAAACAATAAAGCCTACGATAACTTTGAATCCGGAGTTTGTGACTGCAATCAGCGAGCGCGGAACGCTGGACAAGGGGCGTGCGTTTAACGTCCCCCTACCGATAAACAAGTCGATGGGCGATGCGCCTGTCCGTGAAGTTGCAGTCGAGCAGTCTGCGGAACCCATAGTCGACGAAACCGATATCGACAGAATGGTCACGGAATTGCTTAAC
>ENA-ORLU01000358-ORLU01000358.1-human-gut-metagenome-genome-assembly--contig:-NODE-358-length-46904-cov-4.394366_pt1 | contig 46904 bp, 63 predicted proteins | sample MGYA00243009_ERZ508833 | MGnify/ENA primary metagenome ERZ508833 (study PRJEB26277, sample SAMN04329763) | human gut metagenome | biome: human-associated habitat | host: Homo sapiens | place: USA...
ACTTCTTTTTAGCCATAAAAAATCTCCTAAAGTAGACTTTTTATATTTAATCAGTCTACTTTAGGAGTATCATATCATATTTAGGACTAGCATTTTTATTGTTATTTAATTGAATTTAGCTTTGTAGCTAAGGCAGCTGCTGATTTATCACCATTTAAAGCGCTCATTATACCAATATTGCCTACATAAACTACATTATCTCTCACATAAGCATTGGATTTTTCCTGCCCTTTATGATACATCTCAGCCAAATTGCCAGCTAAATAATACGCACGCTGCTTACTACTCATTGTATTAGTAGCTGCAGGTATGGTAAACTCCTTGCCATTAACTAAAATAGCACCTGTTTTTTCATCGACCTTAACCTTTTTATTGCTGTACTCATACATCTTCTTAGCAAAGTTATCACGTCTGTCATCAGGAGACGGATGAGTTGAAGGCGCAAGAATATCCTGAAGAATATTAGAACGATGGTTTTGCTGTTCCAAAACCTGCTGCCATACTGCAGCGCAGGCGCCAACATTATAGCCTGCATTTGCCATATATTCAAAGGAAATATTGTCTGCTTCCCACTCATTCTTTTTAGTGATACCTGAGTTCTTGGCATGAGCAGCTACTACATTGGCCGCAATAATACTGCCAACACCTAGCTCGCCGCCAACTGACGCCAAAACCACATCAACGCTAAGCTTCTTTTTGGCACCGTTCAGAGAATGATTTTTCTGTCCGTGAACCATTTCATGGGCAATGATAGCTGCTAACATTTCTTCATTATAATTGACAAATTCAAAGGCACCAATATTTACTGATACATTATGACCTAAGGCACAGAAAGCATTGAAGGACTTATCATTATTGACAAAATAACGATAAGGCTTTTCTATAATTGTAGCATCACTTTTGGCAATTCCGGCAGACATATTAGTCATTATGCGTTCCAGCATAGCATTGGCCGTTGGATCATAGTTAACACCATTTTGCTCCTTGAGCTCCTCCATCAGCTTATCTCTGCCTTCTCCATCATAATATTCCAAAGATTCTACAATAGCAGCCTTTTGATGTGAAGCAACTACTGCTCTGGCAGCGACGCTAAACCAATCAAAGGCCTCAGCCTTAGGCGGAGTAACTACGGTTACAGTACCAAAGGAAAGCATTGCCGCTAAAAATACAGCATTAAATTTTTTCATAGTACACCTCGTCAATATAAGCTTGTACAGTTTAAATCAGCGACGGTTAAAATTTAAAGTACTTCTACAGTACCATCATCCTTATAAAGCTTAGCTTCCATATCCTTAATAGCAAATAGGGTCATTACAGGATTATCAGCATTTTGATAAATATTTACCAGAATCGGGCAAGCATCCAGCATAGCCTGCTTCATTTCCTTGCTAGTGCATTCCTCTACTTTACCGCTGATACGCAGCCAAGTAAGAGTACCAGCCTTTGTTGCTGCCAATTGAACTGCAGGGTCTGCCTTAAGTTGTTTGTACACATCCTTCATGGTTGCAGTTACAAGATACAAAACGCCGTCTTTTTCCATTACAGCACCAAAGGGACGAATAGCAGGGACACCGCCGTTATTGGTTGCAACATAAAACACACCAAATTCTTTTAAATAATCATAAGTCTTGCTCATATATAACATCTCCTTATCAGCTTAGTGAGCTTGCTTTTATTTCCTTCCATTATACTACAAATCCCAATGAACAGCATAAAATTCATATTCATCTACAAATGGATATTAATTTTTTCAGGCTAATGTAAATTTAGAAACAAAAATACCTCGCAAACGACTTTCAACATTTGTAGTCTATATTATGATATAAAAACAAAAAAGCACTTTGATTTCTCAAAGTGCTGAATTTCGTGGTGGGCGCTAACGGGATCGAACCGCTGACATTCTGCTTGTAAGGCAGATGCTCTCCCAGCTGAGCTAAGCGCCCGAATACTGCCGCTTCTTCTCAAACGACTCGTTTATTATACCATTTTACGAGAAAAAGTCAAGATAATTTTTATTTCATATTTACGCATTACTTGAACCTTAATTGAGTATTTAATAAAATCACCATGGAAATGTAGTTACAAACCCCATCTGGTTAGCTTTTGCGGCAATTGGAGCCGTCTCTTACCTAGCCAGACGGAGTTTTTTATATCTTAGACATATATTTCATACTTTAAACGGCAATCTCAAGTACATTACCTATTGTATATAGAAAACAGAAAGCACTTTGATTTCTCAAAGTGCTGAATTTCAATGGTGGGCGCTAACGGGATCGAACCGCTGACATTCTGCTTGTAAGGCAGACGCTCTCCCAGCTGAGCTAAGCGCCCGATTTGGTGATCCAGGAGGGATTCGAACCCCCGACCCACGGCTTAGAAGGCCGTTGCTCTATCCGACTGAGCTACTGAACCACATTTATAAATTGTAATTGGAGCGGGCGATGGGAATCGAACCCACAACATCAGCTTGGAAGGCTGAGGTTTTACCACTAAACTACACCCGCAGATTTGGTCGGAGTGGCAGGATTCGAACCTGCGACACCCTGCTCCCAAGGCAGGTGCGCTACCAAACTGCGCTACACCCCGAATACAAAGGGTATTATACACGTTTCCAAGACATAAGTCAAGAATATTCTTAAAAAAGTTTAATTCTTTCTGGTTTTTAATAAGCTTAATGCTAGAAAAATCTCTTCCAAGGATATCTGTGAAGTATCTTCCTTATTTTTATCATCGTCATAAAGCAAATCCAAAAAGGTACATCCTAATGCCTTTTTAATAAGGAACAGATTCTCCATTGTTACAATAGTCTTACCATTTTCAATATTGCTAATATGTGCCTTAGAAATACCAATGGCTTCTGCAAGCTCTGTTTGGGTCATATTTTTGCGTAATCTAACCAATTTAATTCTATATCCAACGCGGCACAATTCATTTCTATCTACTTCAATAACCGCTAGTTTCCCCATTATAAAACTCCTATTATAAGTATTTGCTAATAATTAAGCAAATTAATTTTATCACATATATTTAGAATAAACAAGCATTATTGCCAATAAAGTTTTGTTGTTATCTATTTTAACCTTTAAATCCTTATAACCAATTAGATAATTACTTTATTAGTATTATTTTAACTTATGTAATTAAATTTTTCAAACTTCTTTTAACTCTGACTTCTCCTCAAATAGCTCTTATCGGTCTAATATGATTTTACATTATTTATTATGTTTAGTAATCTTATGCATCTAATATTTTTAGTTTCGTAAATAATAAATTTCTGTTAATCTCTTTTTAAAATGCATTAGGATATGCTTATTCCATTATATTTTTATTAAGTATATACTGTAATTCTCGCTCGTCCTTTAAACTTAGTACTTTTATGTACAAAAAAAATACGTGTATACATTTTCTTGAAATATTGTGCAGAGCTGCCATGTATGTTACAATAATTCCATGAATTGACGCTTAGGCGTGTGGTGCTTTAATTTAATTTGGAAAAGGGGTAAAGAAAATGTTAGAATTTATGACTGCTGTAGATGCTTTCGTCTGGGGTCCTCCTACGATGGCACTGTTAATCGGAACTGGTATTCTACTTACAATCCGCTTGGGTTTATTGCAAATTGTTAAGCTGCCCAAAGCCTTAAGCCTTATTTTTACTGCTCGTAACGCAGGCAATGGTGATGTTAACAGCTTCCAAGCTCTTTGTACTGCTCTGGCAGCAACTGTAGGTACAGGCAACATTGTAGGCGTTGCGACTGCAATAAAGCTTGGTGGCCCTGGTGCTCTCTTCTGGATGGGGTTAGCAGCATTTTTTGGTATGGCAACTAAATACGCCGAAGGCGTTCTTGCTGTAAAATATCGTGTAGTTGATGCGGACGGCAATATCTCCGGTGGTCCTATGTACTACATTGAAAATGGTTTGGGCAAAGCCTACAAGCCTCTGGCAGTAATGTTTGCCGTATTTGCTATTATGACTGCTTGCCTTGGCTCCGGTACATTTACTCAGGTCAATGCAATCACCTCTATCACTGAAGTTTCCTTAGGAATTCCTGTACTTTATACTGCTGCAGTTCTGACCGTATTAGTAGCAGTTGTAACTATTGGCGGTCTGCAGTCCATCGCAAATGTAGCCAGCAAGGTTGTTCCCTTCATGGCTGTGTTATATATTGTAACTACTGTCTCTGTTCTCGTTTATTATGCTGCTGAAATTCCCGCAGCAATCTCCTTAATCATTGACAGTGCCTTCAATACCACTGCAGCAAGCGGCGGTTTCTTGGGTGCTACCATGATGCTGGCTATGCGTTCCGGTATCGCTCGTGGTATCTTCTCTAATGAAGCAGGTCTGGGCAGTGCTCCTATCGTAGCAGCAGCTGCTAAAACTAAATGGCCTACCGAGCAAGGTTTGGTATCCATGACCGGTACCTTTATCGATACCATCATCATCTGCACATTGACCGGTCTTACTCTTGTAGTAAGCGGAGCTTGGTGCGGCGACCTTAATGGTGCTGCTATGACTGAGCAGGCATTCTCCTCCGCATTCCCCATGATGGCAAAATACATTCTTTGCTTAGGCCTGGTGCTCTTTGCCTTCACCACCATTATTGGCTGGAACTATTACGGTGAACGCTGCGTTGAATACCTCTTTGGTGTAAAGGCAATTAAACCCTACCGTTACCTCTATATTGTTTTGGTTGGCAGCGGCGCATTCCTTAAACTGGAACTCATTTGGGTTATTGCAGATATCGTAAATGGTCTCATGGCTCTCCCCAACCTTATCGCTTTAATTGGACTCAGCGGTGTTGTAGTAGCTGAAACTAAAGCTTACTTTGCATACTGGGAAAAAGTACACGCTAGAAAAAAACAAATTCGTGCTGCTTCTCAAATAGAAGAGGTTGCTGAAGCATAATATAAGATTTACAAAAACTGTCAGATTTTATCTGGCAGTTTTTTATGCTCTACTAATAGGTTTATTACATAGACTTTGATTATTAATCCGCCAATTAGTGTTTAAAGCACTCATTACATAGAAAAGACCTTCTTCCCCTATTTATGAATTCTTACATTCATATCAGCCAATAATGTACTAATGACAATTTATGATGTAAAAAAAAATCATTAGAAATGCTTTTAACATTTATCAATTAATCTCTAATAATTCTGAAATACTCTGCAAAATGTATAGTTTTTGAAAAAGTCAAGACTAAATTGCAAAAATTCATAAAAAATTTCAAATAAGACACGCGACGCCTTCCTGGAAAACGGCTTCGGCGGTCCGGAAGCCCAGTATTTCACGGGGATAGTTATTGATCCAGTCTTCGACTTTCTGGATCGCTTTCGCGGTAACTTTTCGGAAGTCTGTTCCTTTCGGGAACCAGCGGCGGATCATTTTATTTACATTTTCGTTTGATCCTCTTTCATATGACGAATAGGGGTGACAATAGTATATCTTTGTCCTGTTGCCTTTGCGGCGACAGGACTTTTCCATTCCGGCACAGTCAGCGAATTCGGAACCGTTGTCGACAGTGATCGTCCGAAAGATTTTGCTGAAATTTGCGCCGTATTCACGTTCAAGGCTATCCAGGACGCGGACCACGCTTCGGGCGGTCTGGTCGCGCATAGGACGAATGATTTCCCGTCTGGACTTTCTTTCGGTCAGAACCAGAAGGGTTTTCTTTGTTTTCTTCTTGCCTTCGACACAGTCCATTTCCCAGTCACCAACGACCGCGCGATCGTCGATTTCTTTCGGGCGGTTTTCGATACTGGTCCCAGCCGGTGGCCGCTTCGCTCTCTGGACTTTGTTATACGGGCGTTTCTTTTGGCCTTTGACAGGAAGGTTCTTGTTCGTGACATTCAAAAAGACGCCCTTGTCGATATAAGAATACAAGGTCGATTCACAGATCGACGTTTTGAATTCAAGGCCCTTTTCCTTGATTTCGCCCAGGACAGCGGCCGGCGAATAGCCTTCTTCGGCGATCTTCTTTTCGATATGCTGGGCCAGTTCGTGGTCGTTTCCGATTTTCAGGTCCGGACCTTTTGCGGCCAGGTGTTCGCGGTAAGCCGCTTCGGCCATTTCCGGACTGTATCTTTCTTCTTCGGTCAGGTCGGAATTCGTATGAATATAACGGCCACGCTTGATTTCGTTGTAGATCGTTTTCAGGTGAACGCCGATTTCGTCAGCGATTTCCTGTTTGTGGCGCTTGTCCTTTAACATTGTTTCTATTTTCAGCCTGTCAGTCCAGGACAGGTGTTTGAATCTGCGCTTTTTCATTTTGATTCCTCCTGATATGCAAAAAAGCCCCGTCCGTTCGTGGACAGGGCTTTCGTTTTACTTTTTGGTTGTGTGGGCGATATATTCGGCCAGTGCTTCTTTGATAAAAGCGTTTACACTCATACCGGCCGCGCTGGCGGCTTGAACGATCTTTTCTCTGTCGCCTTTTGGAACTGTTATTTCGATTCGGTCATAGGATTTCTTACGGAAGCGTTTGTTCGCTTCGATCTGCGCTTGTGCCATAGTGTAGTCACCTCTTTCTGTCGAATATTATATAATACCGGTATTATATTGTCAAGGGGGAATCAAAAAATAAAAGACCCTGGCGGTTCAAAAGTTCGCCAGTGGTCCGTTGTGTTATTTGCGGCCTTCGGACAGTAACCAGTCGACGGTTACGTCCAGGATTTCAGCTATTATCATAAGTTCATAGTCTGCGACGAAGCGTGTTCCGATTTCGATTCTGCTGACGCTGTCGCGCTCCATAGTGATTCCGGCTATTTGCAGTCTGGCGGCGAAGTCGGCCTGTGACAGCCGCTTCTTCAATCGTGCTTCGCGGATTCTGTTTCCGCTGATGTTCTTCCGGCCTTTATAGTCATATATTTTCAAGTTGTGACCTCCTTCCCGAAAATTTTGTGTTAATGTTCAGCGACATTCTTGTTTTTAACACATTTTTCACGTATAATTGTCTTAAAGGTCAGAACCTTAGAAAGTTTACAAGTAGGAAGGGGGGATATAATGCGAATAATCGCTATTATATTCGGAATCCTGGCCGCGATTGTCGATCTGATCCTGGTGATTGTGTCGATCGCGGTTCCAGAAGTATCATTGTGGGGCTGGATCGTTGTCTTGACCATTGTCACCGTTGGACTGTTTTTCAGCGCGAACAAGGTAAAGAAGCAGAAGGAAGCCAGACAGGCGGCACAAGTGGCTAGAAACACGCCGTTCATGGAAGAAAACGCGATTTCAGCGATCGCACAGGGCGAACTTCCTGTTGTAACGGGGACGCCGGTTCTTTTGGAAGAAGGCGAAGTCGCCCACTATTACGCGCCGGCGACGAAGATTGTCACGAAGAACAAGGCTGTCGGCCGAACCGGAAGCGGTGCTGGCGTCCGTGTCCGCGTTGCGAAGGGCGTGTCGGTAAGCACTGGCGGCGGTTCCAGTCGGACGGTTTACGGCGAAGTGACAGAAACCTATTCAGGCGCTATCGTTTTAACGAATAGGCGGATCGTCTTCATTCATAACCAGGCCGGTTTCGAATGTAAGATTTCAGCATTGACAGCGGTGACACCTGTCGACAGCTCTGTCGTCGTACAGGCCGGATCGAAGACATATCAGTTTTCAGTCGCGCGACAGGACCTTTTCGTGTCGGCTCTTTCAATGGTCACCGGAAAATAAAAAAAGGCGGTCAGGGAATATCCCTGGCCGCTTTCCTTTTGCCATTATGCTTTTTTCAGGTTTGCCGCATTGACGGCCGCTGTGATTGTCTTTCCGATACCAATGACCACACGGTCGCCGTCAGCTTCAATCACGTCATATTTGTCATAGTAGGTCTTGAAGGCTTTCCCTGTGTAGGTGACAGCTTTCAGGACTTTTACTTTATCACCCTTCTTGAAGGACTGGACGGCCTGGGTGTCTGCCGGAATTTTGATTTTCTGGCCGACGCGGATTAGGTTCGCGTTTGCGATCCTGTTATAAGCCGCGATCTTCTGATAGGTTGTCCCGTACTTCTGGGCGATCTTCGACAGTGTTTCGCCGGCTTTGACAGTGTGGATCACTTCGCCAGTGGTCGGTTTATTCTCTGCCGGCTTTTCAGCACTGGCGCCCAGGCGGCGGTTGACTTCGGCCGCGATTTCACCGTGGCGGTTATACAGGTAGTCGCCAGGACAAGCCTTGTTTGCATAATCGCGGTGAACGGTCATATTGCACCCGTTCAGGTGATTCATACGGTCCTTTTTGTTGGTGGACCACACAAGGCGTTTGATCCCGTTTCGCTTGCAGATGTCAGTCACCAGGTCAAGAAGCGCGGCGAACGCCTTTTCATTGACTGCGTAAGGGTGTTTTGTATCGGACGCGACTTCGATCGTGATCGCTCTGTTATCGTTGGACGCGGAAGAACTACACCAGGAACGGTCCTTTTCTTCCACATACATTCCGATTTTGCCGTCGAAGCCGATCCCATAGTTTGAAGACGCCTGTCTGGAAGTAGGCGTGAAGATGTTTCCCAGGGTTTCGACCGAACACTGGCCAACGACACAGTGGATCGTGATCGTGTCGATCGCGTGATTTCTGGGGCTGTTCTTATTCGGGGAAATGCGTGTATAGCTTACAAGTGGGCTGTTACTCATTTTCGTTCCCTCCATTTCCGGCCATAAAGCCGATCTGGGCCTTTCCGGCGTCGACTTCTTCCGGCTCTGGTACGTTTTCCACATTTCCCACGGAACCGGTGTTCAAAATAGCAACGAACTTCGTGAAGGCTTCCTTGATGTATTTACAGGACACAAGCAGAACGGCGCCAATGATAACCAGGTCGGCGAAAATGTCCGTGTATTCGTCAGGAATAGCCCAGCCGACTTCATTCGCAAAAATCGGAAGCGCAGTAATAGCCGTACACAGAAGCGTCAGGCCGACGACGAAAACAAGGATTTTCAAGCCGCTTGCGATCAGCTTTTCGCGGTCGAAGTCTTCCTTCCTGATTTTGATGTTATACCACAGGGAAAAGGCGACGTTTGCCAGGTATGCACACAGAAAGATCAGCATAGCCCAGCCGATATTTGTCAGGTTTTCAAGTAATGCGTTCAACACGTTTATACCTCCTTCGTGTCATTGTAGATTTCAGGACCATATAATTTCCGAAGTTTGATCCGGTTTTCGGCCTTCGCTTTGCTGAAATAGAAGCCGGTCGCGGTGGCCAGTTCACCGAAGACCGAAGGGATCAGATACGCCAGGGGCGCGGTGTCGCTTGTTTTCCATACAACGGCCATAGTAAAAGCCGACACGACAAGCGTGACGGCTCCGACTATGGTTATAATGATTTTGGAAAACTCGCGTTTCTTCTTGCGCGATTTCACCGGCTTTCCAGGTCCTCTATACGGTGATTCGCGACCTTGATTTTTTCTTCAATAACGGCCGTCTGTTCTTCCAGTTTGAAGGTTCGTTCCACGACGGAATTGTGTTTGTCGACCTTCTTTTCAAGAAGTTCCAGACGGTAGGCAATAAGGGCGGAACTTTTTCGGTTTGCGAAGTAGGTTCCGGCCAGTGTACCGATCAGCGACAGAATGCCGACAATGATTCCTTCGGTCATTTTGTCACCTCCGTCCAGCCATAGACGCCAGGCTCCCAGACGTTCGCGTCAATGTTAGATGTCCAGTGTTTCCCGTTGTGGGACACTTTGTCGCCGCTGTTATAAGCGTCATGGGCGCCGATCGGCTGGGACCAGGCCGGCCATTCTTCCGTCGGATCACCGATTTTCTTCCAAAGGGAAGCGGTGGCGTCAGGCGTCCAGTCGGCTTGTGAAGTGTGGGCCTGAACACAGCGGAAAAGTTCACCGTTATACTGGCGGATATTGCCGACAGCATACGCCACAGGATAGGTCCAGGGGGCGAACTGGCTGACGTTTTCCGTTGCGGTTGTGTCGTCGATCTGGCCGGCTTCGGCCAAAGTGACGAAGGCGATCGAAGTCGCGCGCAAGGCGGCATTGACAGGATTTTGTTCTTCCTGGGCTTTTGCCTGTGCCATGCTCACGCTTTCGCATTGTGTAGGGTCAAACATTTCGAATTCCTCCTTTCGTTTAGGCGAAACGGATCGTCGCCTGGGTGATTTCGATTTCCTGGGTTCCCTTCGTGATATAGAAGCGATAGCCCAGGCCATAGCCTTTCGCGGCGGTCGTATTCGTGAAGACGTGGACAAGTCTGTTCGCCTTGTCGGTGATGTCTACCCACACCGGCGAAGCGTCGAACGGATTGTTCGTGACTTCCAGGTGAAGGGTAGCGTCCGCCGGAATCGGCGCCGGATAAAGGGAAACAAAGACCTTCTGAACCAGGGCGTCCGTATTGAACGCGCGCGCCGCCGCGATACGGCTGACGGTGCGGCTGAATGTGATCTTTCGCGTTGCGCTTCCGCCGGCGCTGTCGGTGGCCGTGATCGTCAGGACGTGGGTTCCGGAAAGAAGCGGAAGCCATACACTGGACAGGTCAACGGTATTCTGGGCGCCGCTGGTCGCTGTATAGGTGCGAAGCGTGATCGTCTGGGTTCCGTTGGTCAGTTTTTCCGTGACCGTGATCGTCTGGGTGGCCGCCTGGGCGTCTGTGACCGTGTACTGGTATGTAAACGGCGCTGTTTTTGATCCCAGATTTTGATCCGACCCACTGATCACGGGCGGCGTGTTGTAGGAAATGGTTTTTGCCGATCCGGTGCAGTAACCGGATTCAAGGCCGTTCGCGTCGACTGCCTTCACGCGCGCCGTGTAAGTTGTGCCGGACGTCGGAACTGTGTCGGTGAAGGTCTTCGCCGTGGTGATCCCTAACTGGACATAAGTACCGGAATCAATCTTCCTTTCCCAGACGTAGGAAATGGCGTCGCCCTCCGGATCGGTAGAACCGCCCGTCGAAAGAACCAGGCTGTTTCCGGCTTGCGGTGTGCCGTAGGAAATAGAAGAAGGATCAGACGGCGGCTGGTTCCACTGTAAGATATAGGCCCCGTCGGTGTCTGTTGAATCGGATACCAGATTCCCAGATTCCAAATACAAAGCCGGCCGAACGCCATTGTAGCCACGGTACGCGTAGTCGCTGTTCAGACTGCCGTCCGTGTAGACATTGCGCGCATCGCTCGCGTTGCTGGCGTTCGGGGTTCTAAGCCACCACCACCAATAAGAAGACGCGTTCAGACTGGAACTTGTATATTCCGAATTGCTGACAGCTTCGGCGGTCGGGTAGCACTGGCGGCGCGCGGCGCTGGAAAAGTAGGACCACAGGGTCCCTTCGGCCACGCCGTTTTCGTTGGACAGGCCGACTTCGGTATTTGACAGAAGAAAGACCTTTCGGGTGATGTCTTCATAACCGCCGCCGTCGGTGACGGTATTCTTCGCGACACGGATCACGGCGTCCAGGATAGCTTTTCGGAAGTCTGCTTCGAAGTTAGACAGGAATCCGGCTTCGGTGTCGTATTCGTTGTAGTTGCTCCACACGTTGGCGTTATTCGGTGGTGCGTCGTAGCTGTGACGCGCGGAATACCAGGACGCGGCCTGGCTGTTCAACCACTGGTCGATATTAGACTGGGAATAGCGGTTGTTTCCGTAGCTTTGACGGCTACTGTTCGGGTTCGAAGATTCCTTCGCGTCGAAGCATTTCAGGGTGATCATTTTCTCGGCTACCAGGCCCGTTCGGCCGTTGGCTGTGTCCTGGGTTCCCACGATCCACCTGATCACTTTCCCATTGTATTTCGTGTTCGTCGACTTGACGACGCTTCCAACGGGCAAAGCGGATAGTAATTTTGCCATAGGTTAATCCCTCCAATTCATTCTTGAACAGGTTGAAGAACAGATCGTCCGTCTTCCTGATCAAGTGGTAACTGTTGCCGTGTTCGGCGTGACCGGTCCACGAAGAATAGGATTGAAGAATCGTTTCGAAGTCGATCCGACCTTCGTCCAGAAGGTGGCGATATTTCTTCAATTTCCTTTGAATTCGGTTCTTGCTTTCACGGCGGACTTTTCTGACGACTTTTCCGGTGTCGGTCAGATAGGTCCTAAATCCCAGGAAGTCGATTCCCTGGGTTAAGGGGAAAATGGCCGTCTTTTGATTCAATTCCAGTCCTAAAGGGACCAGATACTTCTTGATTTCTTCCAGGCTATAACGAAGATAGTCCTTGTCGGGGTGAATCAAATAGAAGTCGTCCATGTAGCGGCCGTACATTTTGATTCCCAGACGTTCCTTGATCATGTGATCCATTCCGGACAGGTACAGAACGGCGAACCACTGTGAAGTATGGTTTCCGATCGGGATTCCTGGTCCTTCGGTGGAATCTATGATCATATCCAGAAGCCACAAGACGTCGCGGTCTTTGATAAGCCGGCGAAGCTGTTCTTTCAGAACGTCGTGATTGATACTGTAAAAATACTTTCGAATATCGCATTTCAGGACCCAGCCGTCCGCCCCGTTCTGTCGGTAGTACCTCGACATAAAATATTTCAGGCGGTCAAGTCCGAAGTGCGTTCCTTTGCCTTTCTGGCTTGCGTAGTTGTCGTATATGAAAGTTTTCGAAAGGTACGGTTCCAGGACATTATCGCAAAGACTGTGCTGAACGATTTTGTCGCGGAAGCTGTTATACATGATCAGCCGTTCTTTCGGTTCTTTCACAATGAAGCAGTTATAAGGCGACAGGCGGTATTTGTGGGCCGATAACATAAAGTGAACGAACATAAGATTTTCCAGGACGTTCACTTCGTATTTGCAGACCGCATATTTCCACCGTTTACCTTTGCGCGCTTCTGTATACGATTGATATAGACTGTTAAAGTCGATCACCTTCGCGAAGTCAGAAAGATTCAATGTCTGGTCTTCGCTCAAAATAAAAATCCTCCTTGACGCTTACAGTCCGGCCGTCACAGTAGGAAGGCCATTCGTCGTCAATCTTGTGTTTACCGTGGCCTTTCCGGCACTTCGGAAGGAAATGACCTCCTTTGTTGGGGTACTCTGTTTTCAGGTTCTTCGCCTTACTCGGTCGCGTTTTCCACCAAATCCGGCCGAACGCCATTGTTGCCATTGTACGCGTTGTTGTTGTTCAGACTGCCGTCCGTGTTGACATTGCGCGCATTGTTCGCGTTGCTGGCGTTCGGGGTAACAGGTCATTCCCTAAATATCATTACACGCTTTCCGGTATAGGGTCCGATGGGGCGATCGCTTCGGCGGTGTCCTGTTCGGCCTTGTACCATTTTGCGGTCATGAACTTAACGTCCAGGGTCAACTTCGTCCAATAGTCAAAGGTGTCCTTGTCGATATAGCTTCGCTTCTTCGATAATTCGATCATGTGAAGCAGTTTCTTGCACTCGGTCAAGGCGGCCCTTTGTAGACGAAGCCGTTCTGTCCGGTCCGCTTCTGTGCGGATCGGAAATATTTCGTTTGCTTCCAGTAGGCCGTCATATATGGCCATGACGTGGCCCTGAATCTTGTTTGTGATCGAAAAACGGACACGTTTCGGAAAGCGTTTCGCGTTGTCGGTCAGGTCCAGGGTGTAGTCGATCAGCTTTTCGGCCACCGGAAGAACGTGAAGCGGACTGTCATTTTTATTCGAAGTCCGCTGGTAGTTTCTTCTTGTTCCCATAGATACACCTTCGCTTTCGGATATTTTCGACGGTTTCCGGATCGCCGGAATAGTCGAAGCCATAATCACGAAGGACGACGGTTTCTTCCTGTCCTTCGTAGGTTACGCCACACAGAACCACGCTGTCGCCCTCACAGTGGCCACAGACGGGCCGAATTTCCGTGAATAGGTTCGATATAAGGCAAGACGTTTCCGACGGCGTGGCGCCGATTCTGGTCATAAATAAAGACGGTTCAGGGATTGATCCAGAATACCTTCCGGAATTCCTGTTCCGTCGTAGCCTTTCCAGTATTGAAGCTGTGCAGAAACGAAAGTGTGTGTGACGGTTGTTCCGGTGAATCCGGTGTTCAACTGTTCAAGGATCGACTGAATATCGTTGTCCTGGCGTCGTTGAACCTGTTCCGTGGTTTCGCCGGTCGTTTCGTTGATCGTTGTCGCGGCCTGGGTGTGAAGCAAAGGCGCGGCGTATGCGGTCATTTGTGCGGTTGTCACGAAGGAACCGACGCCCACCTGGACAGACACGGCCGCCGCTTCCTGGTTGGTGATAAAGACGGCCAGGTCGTGAATATGGACCGTGTCGGCGTCTTCTTCAAAGGTTGTCGCCGGAAGGACGTTGTCGCTGTCTTCGCCGTCAAGCCAGCCATAACAGAAAAGAATTTCGTTTCCGCTGATGTCCAGGCCGAAGATGCCGATTTCCCTGATCCAGACACTCGCTTCCAGACCTTCGTTCGTCACCTGTACCGGAATTTGCATGATCGAAGGCGAACCTTCGACCAGTTCCTTTTCGGACAGGCTGGCGCTGACGTTTTCCGCGTTTACAAGATCGGTCAATGTATTCGGGCTGACCTGGGCGACGCCGCTTCCGGCGGCCGCGCGTGTCAGTATCAATTTTTGTCCGGACGCGATAAGGGCCGTTAGGGCTTCACTTCCGCCGTCCGTGACAATGGACTTGAATTTTGCCATTCGTTTTTCCTCCTTACGTTGCCGGCGTGTATTTGTGCCGGTTCATTGTAGCCATAGCGGAACAGGCGGCCGTTTTGGCCGGCTGATCATCTTGTGGAATATCCGTCCGCAAGCGAAGAACCAGATTCGCCGGAATCATTTGTCCCAGGGTCGCCGCCAGGGCGTCGCGCTGGGCGTAGCCTTCCAGGCGGATTCTGATATATAGATCGTAGGCGTTTTCGTTTAGGGCGACTGTGAAGTCTTCGCTGACCGTTGCAAGGTATTTCAAAAGTGTCCTGTAAGTATAGGGAAGCTGATCCAGGTACTTAATCAGGATTCGGTCGCGGCGGTCCTGTAATGTGTCCCCAGGCTCCACAGAAAGCCCCAGAATCTTTTCCCAGCGTTCGCACCCATATTCGGATAGGGACACCAGAAAGAAGTCGTCAGCGGCCGATTTTACGTCACTGACGACCTTTTCGAATTCAGGTTGTTCCGCGTTGGCGATCTGCTGAAATTCGATCAGTTCTTGCAGACAGCGCGGCCAGTATTCTTTAAGAACCATTTGTCACCACCCCCAGAACCGGAATCGCATTTGAAGCCAGGGAAATATTCTGTGTTCCGCCGTTGATTTTGGTTCCGGTGATGTCGATCACGCCTTCGACGTTCAGGACCTTTGTTTCGATCTGGCTGACGCGGACGACAAGGTTTTCTTGTTCGTCCCAGGTTTTGGCCAGGCTGTCAAAGTAGTCCTGAATAGCTTTCTTCACAGACGTTTCGACGGTCGACCAGGTGGCCGAACCGGAAAAAGTCAGCGTGAAAGACACGTTGATCGTGGTTCCGGTCACGCCTTCGACTGTGACGACGTGTCCGATCGGGGCGATACCGTCACCGACGCCCTGGTTCTGAACCGGATCGACGGCTGTTTGAACGCTGTTGACAAGGTCAGAAGAAGGGATTCCCCAGTCGCTATTTACAAAGACGATCTTCACGGTTCCGCCGCCATTCCACACAGGGAACACTTTGACGGCGCCGACGCCTTGAAGAAGTTCGACCTTTGTTTTATAGTCGGCCTTGTTTCCGCCGTATGCCTGGGCCTGTAAGCTGTCCATATAACGGTCAAGAAGGTCTTCGTCGCTTTCTTCGTCTTCACCGTTGATCAGAATGTCCGCAAGTCTGGCCGCGCCCAGTCCTTCCACGTAGTCGATCGGGAAAAGGTTCCCCTGGTACTGGTTGCCGGCCGCGCCTGGTGTTTCACACAGAAGGCGAAACTGTCCGGTTGCGATCTTTTCGGTGACGGTATAGTTCAGATTGTCACCGGAAAAACGCGTTCCGATCGGCACGTCCATAGCGGCGCCGTTTCCGTCTTCAAAATAGCCCTTTCGAATTGCGGCGGTTGCCGGTGTTCGGAAGATACTTCTTTCGCGGACTTTCTTTGTCAGGTCGTCGCCGGATTCCGTATCAGGAAAAGCGCGGTCCATAAGGTAGGCCAGTTCGATATACATGATCGCCAGTTCGGCCGCCGCCGGCGCGATTGCGTCATATACGACGGAACCTTCGCGTTTGTCGATAGAAGAAGACACGCGATCCAGACAGCGGTCCATAATGTTTTCGAAGGTCATATCCTCATACATTCGCGTTCACCTCGCTTTCAATAGGTATTTCGCCGAAGATAGTTTCGGCCGTGAACTTCACGGAAGCGGTTCTTTTGTCAATCTGGGCCACTTCGAAGTCTGTGACGTCGGTGATCCGGCTGTCCGCCAGAAGGGCTTCGCGAATTACACGTTTTATTTCACTTGCAAACACTTGATAGCTTTTCCCGACAACGGCGTTCAGTTCGATTCCGTAATTCCAGGAATAGATCAGGTATTCGAAGCGTTCTGTTTGCAGTATCTTGTAAATGGCCTGTTTCATGGCTTCCGTTTCATCACAGAAGCCACCGACGCGGCCGGCGTCAAAGTCGATTTTGAATGTTCTTGTCGGCGCTTCGGCGGCGGTCTGAACCTCCACGTCTTCGCCGATCGTTACGTTTAACGCGTTCGGTATCATAAAATCACACCCTTCCCAGGACAAGGAACGCCTGTCCGCCAGCATTTCGCAGAAGGACCACTTTGTCACCGACGGCCAGGCCGTAATAATATTCGGACTTTGCGTCGGTGTTGGTCTGGTAGTTGCCTTTCAAGGTGTGGGAATGTGCCGCGAAGGACGCGTCGCCGCTTCCGCCTGACTTTTCTTCGGTGGAAGGGCTACCCTTGACGCCGGTGTGGTAGTGGGTAGGATAGAAGCCGGCCTGGAATTCCTTCATAACCACAATAGCGTCGCCGGATATGTCGAACCGGTTGTCGACGCGGATCGTCAAGGGCGACGTCTTCGTCACGGAACCGAACAGAAAAGCCGTCGGCATACCGGCGTCGCTGGTCGCTTGTGCGACTCGTTTCATAGTTTCAAGAAGTCCCATATTACACCACCTTTAATTTCAAGGACATTGTTTCTTTCAAAAGGTCGTGCGTGACTTCTTCGACTATGAAGAAGGATTTCACGCCCACGGCGCCGATCCCGATATACAAGGCGCGGCCGGCTCTGACTGACAGGTCCGCGATTGCGCTGACGCTGAAAGATCGCTTCGGTCTGTTGTATAGTTCCAGCATTTGTCCGCCGCGTTTCTTGATCTGGGCTTCGTTCATGTCTTCGTCAACCACTTCATAGTCTTGCAGAATACCCCACAAGGTCATATTTTTAGAATCCTGGAAGATATAAACGTCACGTTTTCCGGTCTTCTTGTTGTCCTTGACCAGTTTGATCTTGTTGTAGGCTTCGGAATCAATTTCTGATTCGTAGGTGAAGCCTGTCGCCAGACTGCCGTCGCCGACAAAAAGGTCCAGCTTCGCCGTTTCGACGTCTGTCAAGGTCAGTTTCCCGAAGTTGTCCCACAGGACGAACATTTTTCCTGTATTGATCAGGGTGTAGTCGATAGCCTTCAAGACAATATCGAAAAGCGTCTGGCCGTCTTCAATCATAGACGGGATAGAATATCCGGTGTTTGCCAGGCTTCCGGTCTTCAATTTGAAGTCTTCGGCGATCTGCTTCAATACCTGATCCGCACGTTTCCCCTTGAAAACATAGGTGTCCTTGTTTTTCTTCAAATACCAGGTCTGATCGTAAGCCGTGATCTGAACCTGTTCCTTTTCGTTCTGGCTGATTTTTACGACGTAGCCATAAAACAGTCCGGTTTTATCGTCTAACAGGGTGACGATTCCGCCGTGGCTCCACTGTATTTCGTCGTTGACAATGGCGGTCAGTTCCAGGGAAGCGGGGGAACCAGACCGTTTTGTCGACCATTTCGCGCCACTGACAAGCGTCGTTATATCGAACGCCGCGCCTGTGACGTTATTCTGGTATTGAATACGAATGGCCATTATGGAATTGTGAAAACCTGGCCAGGGTAGATCAGATTCGGGTTCTTTCCGATCGTCCCCTTGTTGGCGTTATAGATTTTTGTATAGTCGCTTCCCTTGCCATAGAATTTCTTCGCGATATTCCACAGGCAGTCGCCTTTTTTGACCGTATAGGTTTTCGATTTCTTTTCAGGCTTTCCGGCCCTGGCCGGTTCCTGGGTTTTCGCCGGTGTGTTCTTCTTTTCCGGAAGGACAATTTTCTTCGGCGACGTGTCTTTCCATTCGTACAGTTTGATCGTATAGTACAGGTCGCCCAGTTCGCCGGACCGTTCTTCGTATTCGAAGGATTCGATTCCCATTCGAATATTACAGTCCAGGTCTGTTCCTGTTATCAGGAAGCGGACCGGCGTTTTGCTGTCCCTGGCTTTCTGGATTGCCTGAATAATAGAAATAGGGTCCCGAACCTGTCCGGTAGTGTACGGCGCGGAATCGGCCGGAAAGAAACTTTCCCAGGACAGAATCCGAAGGCCCTTTTTGCGTAAAAGAAGTACTTCGCCCAGGTCAAGCACTGTCACGCGCTCATTTTTCCCAGGCGAAGACACGTTCAGTTTCGCCGGAAGGACGGGAATGTTGATTTCCCGTCCACCGACGATCAGTGTCATTCGGTAGTTGCTCATTAGTTATACACTCCTTCCGCCGCCGCTGTGAATTCGTCTTCCAGCTTGCTTTCGATTCGTTCGACGACTTCGTCGACGTCGACCTTTTCGCTGATCTGGGCTTCGACAGCCACAGTTGGCGTCAAGGTGACGAAGTTCTGGACATAGCGCATTTCGGCCACGTCGCGAAGGAATTTCAGATCTTCATCAGCGATATTTACGTCGCTTTCAATCTTTCCAACAGAATCGACAGAACCGACCTTTCCAACGTCGTTCGTTCCAGCGCCGTTCGCGCTGTCGACATTCCAATTCGTAGCGGCGTTAGTTTTTGCCTGTGCGGCTTCCGCTTTGGCGTTGGCATAGGTCTTAGACAGTGCGGCCGTAGCGTCAGCAAGTTCTTTTTTCGCCGCCGAATAGGTGGCGTCACGCTGGGCCTGTGCGGCTTTGATGTCCGATTCGTACTTGTTCAAGGCGTCTGCTCTGGCTTGCTTTGCGGCTTCATTTTCCGCCTTCGCTGTCGTGGCGAAGGTTACTTGTTCGACCGCGTCAATGCTGACACCAGGAATCTTGTTCAGTAAGCCGATAAACTTGTTTATGATGTCGATCGCGCCGTTGACCATATTTTGAAGGATTGTCAGGACGTTTACTTTCATATCGCCCATATATCCGGCTATGGCCACGCCGGCCCTTTGCCAGCATAGTTTCAGCTTGTCGACCAGATTCGCGATCCAGTTATAGGTTGCAAAGAACGCCACTTTCAAGGCCGCCCAGGCGACCACAAGGGACGCTTTGCAGATTTCCCAGGCGTTTTTCACGCCACCGACAGCCTGAATCATTCTGTAAAGCGCGGCGACGACAACGCCGACCGCAAGAGCGATCCAGAAAAGCGGATTCGTCAAAAGCGTCGTGAAGAAAGCCTTCGCGGCTCCGTCTGCGATCCAGGTTGCGGCTGTCTGGATTCCCAACGCCACAGCATAAGCAAGGGCGGCACTGGCCAGGCCCCAGAAGATCGGGGCGATAGTGGACCAGTTGTCATAAATCCATTGTGCGCCGGAACCGATCGCCTGAATAACAGGTGTGAAGGCTTCCAGGGCGATATTTTTCGCGATTGTCCAGACCTGGGCGAAGGTCATAGGCATAGCTTCAAACTTCGCGTTGATTTCGTCAGCAGACGCCAGCATGGCATTTTTGACGATCGTCGAAGTGATTTGACCGTCGGCGGCCATATCGCGAATTTTGCCGATAGGTACGTCAAGATAGTCCGCGATCGTCTGAATGATTGTCGGCGCTTGTTCGAAGACGCTGTTCAATTCTTCACCACGAAGGACACCGGAAGACATTGCCTGTGTAAGCTGTAACATAGCCGCGTCGATACCGGCGGCCGAAGTGCCGGCGATCGTGAACTGTTTATTGATCAATTCTGTAAACTTGATCAGTTCGTCGTTGTTTGAAAAGGCGTCCTTTGCCATGATACCCATTTTCGAAACGGCGTCAGCCGTTGTCTGATAGACGGCGCGGGACCGGTTGGCGGATTTCATAATCATAGACTGTAATTCGTCCGTGGTTTGAAGTCCGTCGTTCATTATGTCCAGTCTGGCCCTGGTCGACGTCATACTGTCCGCAAGTTCGATCACCTTTTGGACACTGATCGCCGCCAGGGCTGAACAAATAGCCTTTTTTACAAGGCCCCAGGCGGAAGCGACCTTTCGGGCGCCTTCCTCTGACTGGCGCTGGCGATTGTTGAAATTATCAACCTGGCCGGAAGCGCGACCGGCGGCCGAAGCCGCCCTGTCAAAGTTGGCCCCAGGGTTCACCTGGTCCGACAGTGCGTCCGTGGTTTCCAGGGCGCGGTTTGTCCTCGATACTGCCTGAAAGATTCGGTTCAGCTTCGAAGTCATACCGTCGCGAATGGTCATTTGTGTAGCGACACCGGCCACGGTTCATCACCTTCCTTTCTTGCCTTTCCGTTTCGCTTTTTGCGCTTCTTTCTTTTCCTTTTCGATTTGAAGGTCAATCGAAGCATAAATAAAAGCCCGTTCCCGAAGGGGAAGGGCTACAAGCGTACTGGGAAGGATTTTCAACCGGTGCAAGGCGTAATGTGCGTAGACAGCTTCGCCGTCCGCGTCAGCGTCCACACCTCCACCGGTGATTAGTTTTTTGCTTCTTCGCGAAGGTCGTTCACGTCGTCGGAAAAGCCGTTGACTTCCTGGACACCCAGAAGAAGATCGACGAACTGGCCAGGCTTCAAAAGGACGTCGATCAAGGATTCGGCGCCCATGACACCGAATTTCGCTTGAAGTTCCGCGTCCTTGAAGTTCGGGTCCACACAACACGCAATCACAAGGCGGTTGTTGTAAAGGTCCTGATCCGTTTCCGTTGTCTTCTGGTGTGTCTTTTTGTCGAAGGTGATTTTCTGGCAAGACTTACGAATGGCCTTGTTTTCGCCTTCGGTGATTGACTTAATCGTGAAAGGAACAGGGAAGCCGCTGACCGCGACTTCCGCTGTTGCCTGAATATCGTCCTGGTTGGACATAAGGAATTCCTGTAATTTACCCATTTTGTTTTCCTCCTTTGATAGCTTAGAACTTCGTGAACGGCGTCAGAATGTCGAAGTCTTCGAAAGTGAAGTCGGCGTCTTCGTCCAGGGCGTCGTCGGAATCGCCGTCCAGTTTCGCAAGGACGACGGAATCCAAATTACAGTCCATAAGAAGAACCGTCTGCTTTCCGGCCGAAGATTCCTGGTCGTCATTCTCGATCACCATATCGAAGTAAACGTCCTTTCCGGTTTCCTTCCACTGGCGAAGCATTTCACGGAAAAGCGGCGTCATATAGTAAAGCGTCATGGAACCGCTACCGTTCGCGCCGGTTGTCTTGTGGCCAGTCATACGCTTCCCGATCGCCTTGATTTCGGATTTGCTCTTTTCGACATTCGCTTCGATCGTCTTCGCGTAGAACAGTTCTTCATTGTTGCCATTGATTTTCGCATAGGCGCGGCCTTCCTTGCCGGAAATGGTATCAGGTGCGTTCAAAGTTTTCATTGTCTGTCACCCCTTTCTTAGTTTACGACGACAGTCATATAAAGTTTTTCCATGCTGTCGTTCGGCTGTAAAGCGCAGTCGACCGCGACGTCGCGTTTTCCGTCGCCCTGGTTGACAGTGATGTCGTCGGACTTGAAGTTGCTTATTGCGTCGATCGACTGATACTGATTTGCAAGCGCCACAAGGTCAGCCTTGAAAAGCTGTCGGCCGGTGTCGCTGTTGGTTACAAGACCGATATATGATTCGCCGAAGATTCGGGCGACGTCATTCGCCCAGCCGTCCATAACACGGACAACGCGGTTCGACGTCCAGTCGGAAGACATATTCTGGCCGATTGTAACAAGGCTGTTAATGTCCGTCAGGACACGGGCTTTTCCGTTGTCGGCGTAGAATGTGAATTCGCCGGCCTTGATAGCGGCTTCGAACTGGGACTTCGTATATTTAATATCGACGTCCACAGCGTCGTCATAGGCCGTATTTGTCAGGGATTCGTTCACTTCCGCGCCGGCGGAAGCGCCAGTCACCCAGGCGACGGCCTTGTCGCCGGTCAATGTGGTTCCGTTGGCCAGGATAACGCCGTTCTTGACGTTGATCAGGCCCATATTGTCGCCGTCGTAGTCGTAAAGGACGCCGACGATCTTTCTTCCTTCGTCGTCACGAAGACGCTTCACAAAGGCGCCATAAAGGGCCTTGACGTCGGTATTCGTGCCAGGATAGCCGATCACATTGAAGGATTCGACTTCGAAGGCGTTTAGGGCGGCCGTGTGCTTTGCGGCGTTGACAGTGGCGTTCGTTCCACCGGTCAAGGCGGTTGCAGTTGCGGCCGTAAGAGTTGCCGCCGTTCCGAAGGTTACGAAGTCATTCGCTACCAGGGAAGCGGCGCCGCCGGATTTTGCGACGGTCTGGCTATCCATAACCACGCCGTCAAGATAGGTCACGACGTCGACCTTTGTCGCGTCGTCGACGTTGGTGATCACGGCGACCATGATGTCGTTTCCGTGTGTGCCACCATATTTCGCGGTGACAGTCATTCCGCCGACGGTTGCGCTGGCCTTTGTGCCGCCACCGTTTACGCGATAGATCAAAAGGGACTTCGCGCGTTTCAGTGCTTCGCGGACAAGAAGAATGTTCGCGTCGGTAGGATCGTAACCGAAGACTTTCAAGCTGTTCGCGTTGAAGTCGGTTGCGGTCATAGTGAAGACCTTGTCGTCAGGTCCCCAGTTAAGTTCAAGGGGAAGGGCGGCGACGCCACGGCTTCCCATTTTGGCGTTGGTTCCCATGCTTACGAAGTTAATGTAAGCGCCAGGAAGAATTTTGTTCTGTACTGTGAAAGTACCACCACCAATAGGCATAGGTTACACCTTCCTTTCAAGAAATTCGGTCACAAGCCGGATCGCCTGTTCCCGTGTGTACTGCTGACCGTCTTTCAGGATTGCCGCCACGGCGTCCCTGGGAAGGCCCAGCGTTTCGGATTTGACCAGTTGTTCTTTGCTGAAAGTAGGTTCCGCCTGGTCAACGGAATCCGTCTTTTTCTTTGTTGCCATTATTCGATTACCTCCGATCTGATTGTGTTGTCCTGGTCCAGATAATACATAGTCGGAATCACTTCCGGCGTGATCACAAAGTAGAAGTCCGCGTCAAAAAGAAACTGATAGACGCGGCTGTCGTCGTCCTTTCTGGCCGTGACATTCGTCAAGCGAACCAGTCGGGAACGGTTTTCTGTTTCGACCACAGTCAGGGATTCGAATTCGTCCAGCATTTTTTCAGACCATTCGTTGAAGTCAAGGTTATCCTTCGAAGCCAGGAAATAAAGAACTTCAATCTGGACATGACGCCGGCGGCGCCGATCCAGTTTCTTTTCCTGTGTCGCTTCGATAATTCCAACGAAGAAATTTCCGTCAGAATCCTTCGGGATTTCATTGACGAATACGTGTCGATCGGGCCACAGGCCGACAAGTTTTTCGGCGACAGCTTCAAGGAATTTGTTCAGCGTCATTCTGTGCCACCTCCATTCATGCGTTGACGAATGATCCGATCCATTTTTCGGTTCAGTCGTGCCGCCTGGGTCGTCTTCGTGCGTCTTATAGCGCGCCGAAGGGTGAAATGACCGCGAACATAGCCGCCGGCCGGTCCGACGTACATTCCGCCGTCAGGGTCGTTTCTCTGGTACTTGAAGGAATTCCCTTCCCAGTGGCCAGGAACGAAGTGACTTCGGAAGCCGTATTCAAGCGGCTTCGCATAGTCAAGATTGTTGAAGACGTCGATTTTGTACGAATTACCAGCGCGGATCGCCTTTGTTCCGCTTTTGAAGTTGCGTCGATAGTCGCCAGTGTTTACGATATTTTCTTCCTTGCAGATTTTACGGGCCTGGTCGCGCGCGTAGCGTCCTTCGCCGACGGCCAGGCTGTCCATTATTTCAGGAATGTCGTCTTTCAACGCCTGAATCTGATTCTGGAAGGCCATAAGTTCAGAATTGTCCACGCTCACGCCAGATCACCGTCCTTTACTTTGATTTCTTGATGTGTCGCATAGACGGAAGGACGGCCGATCACTTCGAAGGTCAGGTTTAGACCACTGGAAGGATCGTCCCGTCCGAACCGTTTTACGACGATTGTGTCACCAGGAAGGACCAGAAGGTCCGGACTGGCGAAAATGACAGCGTCATAATCGACGTTGTTCTGTGCGTCCGTCTGTCTGCTATTGTCTGAACCTGTATACGATAGCGCGCAAATGATACCGTCATAAATCACAGAAGGGAAAGACGCTGAAATGTTGTTTTTCCCTCTCTGTGACGTTGTACGGCTCACGGTGGCGGTGTCTTCGTAGGTCAATTCGATTGCGGCGCGTTCAGCGTTTGCGTTTCCGAAGGCCATAGGATCACCACCTTAACACGCGATATTCGTTCAGGACAGTTTTCCACCCGAAGAAGTCGCCGCTGTCTGTTCCCAGGTTGAAGGTGTTCGCCGATCCGGAAGAACCGGAACCGGTGGCGAAGGAAGTCTGGACGTCGCCACGCTTCACAGACGCCACAGGACCGATGGCGGCCGTCGTGGTTCCCAGTCCGGCCGATTTGTAATAGCTGACACACATGACGATCAAGACGTTTTCCAGACGCGGCGGAAGGGTGTCCTGATTGATGTACGACAGGATCATATCTTCGACTGTCTGAATAACGAATTCCAGAACGTCGTCCTGATCCGTCGTTGTGATTCCCAGAAGGGCCTTGACCTTAGAAAGGCGGTTGTCCTTCGACATAAGAACGCGAAGGACGTCCGCACGTTCAAGATCAGTTAGGCCGTCCAGGGACGAAAGAATCTGTTCGAACATAGTTCCACCACCTTTCGGCGGTTCCGCTTTATTCGTCGCCCTGTGCGGCTTTGATCAGTTCGACGATCTCCGCCTTTGTGGCGCCGTCAGGAACCGCGATTTCGGCGTCCTGGGCGACTTTCAGAAGTTCGTCCTTGTTCATCTTCGACAGGGGCTTTTCGTCGCCCTGTGCGGCTTCCTGGCCGTCATAGACAACGAAGGAAGGATTCTTTCGAAGCTGTTCAGCGACCATTTCGGAATTCGGTTCCAGGATCGCGCCGGTTACAATGCTTTTGAATTTTGTGTTCATGTTGCTACCTCCTATAAAGGTTCCGCCACTTACGCAGTGACGGAAGTTCCATACCAGAAAATAAGGTCAGGGGTAAGGGCCTTCGTGCCGTAGTCGAAGAACATAGACACGCCGTAGTCGTTGGAAAGAGGAATCTTTTCAGGCTCCTTGTAAGGATAGATAACCGCCGGCTGTGCGATAGCGCCTTCGATCATGGCGATAGCGTGAACCGTAGTGGTCTTCGTCTTGCTGTCGGAAGTCGCTTCGGACGTCACAGGAAGATTGATAGAAGAATATACCCTTACACCGTGGAAAATAGCGAAGTCTTCGGCGGCCGTGTCCACGTTGGCGTTGTTGGCGCTTTTGTCAAGGTAGTTTCTGGCCTTGCCGTAGGTAAGAGGATCAAGGACCAGGCGAATCATGTTACGGGGAACGCCGCGAACATAATCGTTCTTGACGCTTTCCAAAGTCTGAATGATACCTTCCAGAAGGTCTTCGATTCCGGCGTCGCTGGCCGGCGTGTAGGAAGTACCTTCGGCCTTTGCCTGGGCGAAGAAGGCAGTATCGAATTCAGACGCCACAGTGTCGACGTGATTGTCGGCACGTCTGGCCATGATGTTTCCGACGCCGAAAGTGTCAAGGTCGAACTTTGCGGCTTCTTCGACGATCTCCTTGTGGGTGTTAAGGTTTACGGTAGTAGGCGGAACGGTGATCGCGTCGCCCTTGCCGGCAGTTCTTGCCGTACCGTAAGGCTGGGAAGCGCTGTTCTTGAAGCGCTTAAACTCGACGGAACCGCTGGCAGGATTGCCAGTGTACGCCTGGGACTTCAAGCCCTGGGAAAGGGTGTCCTTCTGAATGTTGCTGATCACAAGGCCGGAAAGTTCGGCAAGGTCTACCTTCGTAGAACCGGACTGGATCAGGCTGATTGCTTTTGTTCTTGCCATTGTAAATCATTCCTTTCTGATTTTTGGTTTGTGTGTTTTTACAAGCAAACGGGGCCGTCTGCTTTTGCGGCCGGTGCGCCAGGGGCGCCAGGCTCGGCCGGCTTTGCGCCTTTGATTTCAGGGGCGCCAGGTTTCGCCGGTTCAGTGAACAGATAGCCTTTCGATTCCTTGATAGGCTTCAAAAGGCCGTCAAGGTCTGTTTTCAGGTTGCCGGCGTCGTCGACGTCGATTTTCTCAAGGTCCAGAAGGCCGATAATGTCCGAAGGGTCGTGAACTTTCCCGTTCAGGGCCATTCGAAGGGCGGCGTTCTTGCTGATCTTCTTGATTTCGGCGTCATGGTTGGTTTGAAGGGTTGTGATAGTGGTCTGGGCCGTCTTCACGTCTTCGGCGATCTTGGCCGGATCGCCACTTCCGCCGATTGCCTTCAACGCTTCGGCGGCGGCTTTCAATGCGTTTTCCGCGCTGGTTTTGCCGCTGTTGGCGCCGTTGTACTTTTCGGCCGGAACGAAACTTCCGTCGTTTCCGATAACCAGGTCGATGTCCTTTCCGTCTTTGCCTTTTCCTTTCAGCGCTGTTTCAACCTGTTTCGTCAGGTCTTCGCCCAGAAGATTTTTGATTCCTTCAATGATCATGTGTGATCTCTCCTTTCTTTTCCGCTGTGTTTATCGTGACTTCCACACGCTTTGCGGTTCCGCCTGGTCGCCGGACGGGTGCGGCTGTTTTTTATATGAAAAAGACACCACCAAAAGGGTGATGTCTGATTCAACGCATAAGAAAACGCCGGTCGGAATATCCGATCGACGCTTATTCAGGGTGGTATTTGCATTTCAAACAGATTTCCTTCTTGTCGTCCGTGAAGTCTTCCGGCTTCAAGTCCTTCGGAAGGAACCTGTCGGGGGTTGTCTTTTCGGCGACCATTGAAATATCGAAACAGTCGTCGCCGTTGACCTGTCTTTGAAGGACAGGACAGAAAACGGTTTTATTTTCCATTCTTCAAAACCTCCATAGCGGATTTTGTCTTTTTGTCGAATTCGTCCTTCTTGAAGGAAGTCCGGATCACGTTGTCGCTGGTCCTCACATACGAAGCGCCTTCTTCTGAATAGTAGTTCAGGAAGGTTTCGCCGGTCCAGTGACGCCTTTTCAGGGAAAACGCCGCGTTCTTGATGTAAGAAACGGCTTCTTCCTGGGTGACACCGTGGCGGCGTTCGTTTATGTGCGCGACGTCAAGCGTTAGGGTGGAAGTATCAATCTTCGCGGCCGGAACTCTGACGGTTCCATATATGCCGGTAGCTTTGATCTTCTTGTACGCCTGGAAGTCGGCTTTCGTTGCTTCCGGAACACGCCCTTTGTACGAATAAAGGCCTTTCAGGTCGGCCCATTCGGTCGGCTTGCTATATTTCATGCGCTGGAAGGCGTCAACGTCAGAAGGTGCGTCGGCGCCCAGACGTTCGGAATAGGCTTCGAATTGTTCCAGGTCTGCTTTTCTATTATACACCTTTTGTCGTTCGACCTCAACCGATCCCTGACCATTCCTGGCCACCTGTTCGTTGTACCATTCTTCGTAGGTTCTGGTTTTCGGCATAGGTTGACCGGAATTGTACCAGTCCAGGGCGTCGTCTGGGTCATATTCTACCGTAGTACACCGACAATTCGGGTGTATCGGCGGATAATTGACACCGGCTTTTGCTTCGCTGACTTTGAAGTGTTTCCCATCCAGGCTTCCGCAGACGTCACAGGTTCGGACTTCCAGCGTCGCCATGAATTCATATTGTTCGACGCCGGCTTCTTTGTATGCGGCCCGATCTGATTCCGCGTGAATATGTGCGGTTTCTGTCCTGACCAGGCGTTCGGCGTTCTTGTAGGACTGGCCCATTTTGGCCGCCAGGGCGGAAGACATGACGTTCACGCTTTTCCCCTGGATAAGTCCCTGGGTCAGAACTTCCCTGGTGTTGAAAAGAAGCGCCTGTTTGTTCTGCCATAGGCGATCGGAAAACATGGCACCGGACCAGGGATAAGAAACGACGTTTTCAATGGCCGCATAGTCGATCTTTGCGATCTCGTTGAAGAATCCGGCCCTGGATTGAAGGTCATAACATTTCTTGTAATAACCTTCGACGAAGTCGTCGCCGAACTGGTTCTTCATTTGTGCGACACCTTTGTCAAACAGGTCATTCAGGATCAGGTCGATTTGACCTTGAAGGGCTTCCAGCCGGGAAATAGAACTGTTCGCCGACAGGGCGTCCAGTTGTGCCGTCAGAAGCGCCTTGACCTTCGGGTCCTGGATCGTAGCGATATAGTCCACATATTCCGCCAGACTTGCTTTCCATTCCTGGAATTCCTTCCGGTTCAGAAGACGGACGGCCTGATCGTATGTAAGGCCATACTTGCCAGCGTACTTCGAATAGAAGGCGCTGATTTCGCGCTTGATAGCCTTCGCGGCGGATTCGTATTCCTGGAACAGCTTCGCCGTCAATGCCGCGTCGTGAAGGTAGGCTTCTTCGGCGCGTTTCAAGGCTCTTTCTGTCCAGTATGCTTCATTATTCGTCATTGCCGTCACCACCATTCAGGCCGGCGCTGTCGCCGCCTTCCTGGCTGTCGTCGGCGCCCATAGCGTGATTGAAAAGGCCGTCGCCGTATTCTTCCATAGCGGCTTTCTTTTCTTCGTCGATTCTGGCCAGTTCTTCGTCGACGTCTGTGACCCACGGGTGATTTTGAAGGATCGTTCGTTTCGACAGAAGACCGTTGCTGTTCACGGCGTTGTTGATGATGTCTGTTTCGTTGACCGGAAGATCCATATTGAAGACAATATCGAATTCTTCGTTCGTGAAGTCGCCCTGGCCGGTGATCTGGAAGTAAACGTCAATGAACAGTTTCAGACGCCGGAAGGTGTCTTTCAGTTCCGTTCCCAGGGAATCACAGTCGGCGTCAAGGTCCATATAACGGAAATTGATTGCCGTTCCGCTGGCGTTCCCCAGGTCAGGGTCTTTTGTATCGACGGCGGCCGCAAAGTCGAACAGATCGCGGCGCTGTTTGTCCAGGAAGGCCATGACAGCGTCGATATTTAGATCGGCCTGTAATTTATCCACGCCACCGTCAGACGTGACCTTGATCGCCATGTGTTCTTTCAGGTCTTTCAGGAATTCGGCCAGGTCTTGTCCGCCATAGTTACGAAGAATATAGATAAACTTCGCCACGTCGCGAAGAACGTCGGAAGTGACGGACGTCTGCCAGTTGATGTCGTCGATCAGGTCCTTAATGTAATAGCAAAGGGGAAGTTCTTCTTCGTTGTATTTCAGCCAGGCGATCGGACATTCTTCCCAGTTGTACGGCTTATTGTCAACGACGAAGTGTGGTTCCGTATAGTCAGACGCTTCGTCGCCGTGTTCCTTGTCGACATAGAAGTTTCCGGCGCCAGTCCCGGCGAAGGCGTCCGTCTTGAACCATTTCACACCACCAGGCCACCAGAATTCGGCGTGTGTGATGATGTGTTTCCTGGTCCCGATATAAATGACCTGATCATAAAATCGGATAAAGGCGTCCAGTTCTGTTCGTTCAGCGTCGCGCCACAAAGGGACAAGTTCGGTCGAAGGAATACGCATGAACGCCAGTTTCCCGTCCCTGAAATAGGGTTGAATCCAGGCAATACCGGACTTGATCGCGCCTTTCCCCAGGGATTTAATCTTCCGGCGGAAGGTCTGGTCGAAGACTTTCGTCAATGCTTCGCCGTATGCGCTGTTTTTGGTGTCGACCGTCCAGGGTTTCGACAGAAGGTAGTTCGCTTTCTGGTCGACAAGTTTCTTCAAGATCGGGTGTTCGATCTTCGTGTTTGAACGGTTCGCAACGTCAACCGTCTTTCGCTGGACGTCGCTTCGGTTCCTGTAATAGGATTCAGCTTCAAGCATGATCGCGTATTCAGGGGACGCCTTGAATTCGCGTATTTCTTCGCTGACGATCTGGGCCAGCGTCATTGTAGCTTTTTCGGGGTCGGACAGAATCATATTGATCCGGTCCATAACAGATAATTCGGCCATTTTTACACCTCACTTCAATACTTCGATAGAAGAACCACGACGAAGACGTTCGACCGAATAACGAAGGGCGGCCATAGCGTCGTCCATAAATTCGACCGGTTCGTCTATGTAAAGACCGGACGTCGGGTCCTTTTTCCATTTCCATTGTTGGACTTCTTTCAGTACATTCACGCATGACGGGTGAATGTGGATTTTCCGGCCTTTCAGCCAGTCGATTTGTGCTTTCACGCTTCCAGGCTCTTTCTTCACAGGGTAAGCGCGGAAGCCGGCTTTTGACCAGGTCTTGATCCTGTCCGGTTCAGCGGAATCGCAGAACATTTCGACGCGCTGGTCGACTTTGTTCTGTTTGGCCAGACCGATAATTTCTTCGGTGTCCTTTTCAAAGACGTAGATTTCGGAACAGATATACACTTCGCCGTCTTTCCAGCCAACGCCCAGAATGGCGTCCGCGTGGTTATAGCCGAAGTCCTGGCCATAATAGAAGGCGTCGAAGTTGTCTTTTCCGGTCTTGAAGTCATGGACTTCGAAGTTCGTCAGGATCAGGCCCCCCAGTTCGCCCCATTCGCCCAGACCATAGACGCGATAGCCTTCAGGGTCTTCTTCCTTGCGTCGCTCCATACGGCGAAAATAGGCTGGGTCTATGAACCGGTTTGTCTTATATGTTGAATGGTGGGCCAGGACGTCCGGATCGGCCTTGTCGAAGTATCGGCCTTTGATCCAGTGCGTCGCGCTGACTGGGTTGAACGTCATTGTTATCTGGTAGTACAGATTCGGATTCAGTTCGTTCAGATTACCACGAAGACGGTCGTCCAGAATGTCAACGTCTTCGGAAAGAAGTTCTGTCGCTTCTTCACACCATATCCAGACCAGTTTTCCGTTCTTGAAAGTGATCGATTTCACCTTTTCGCGCTGTCGCTGATCCTTGACACCGCGAAAAATGATTCGGTTTCCGGTGATCTTACATTCCAGCGCAAGCGGATTCAGATTCACTTTCCAGAAGCGGTCGGCATATGGGCCGAACATTCTGTATATTGCCGCCTGTAATTCGGCGAAGGTACTGTCGCGGTTCGTTTCTTCAATCTTACGCACGACAAGAAGGTTCGCGCCGGTATAGGCCGGATCGGACAGTTTCGCGATATAATCCTGGGCGATATTCACAGACTTTCCGGAACCGGCTGAACCTTTCAGAATCCTATATCGGCCGCGCCATTCATTGACAGGGCGGAAGACAGGGTTAAACTGTGCCGACGCTTTGAATTCAATCTTCGCCGCCGTAGTCATAATTGATCACCACCGTAACAGGGACATTTGCTTCGGGATTGTCTTTGAACATTCCCAGGTGACGGCCGCAAAGTTCAAGCGCTTTCAGCTTGTCGCACAGCTTGACTTCGCGTTCGATTGCCTGTTCAATGACAGGATCACCGTTTTCGTCGAAGTCCTTATGTGGGACATATTTGACCTTCATTCCGGCGATAACTGCCAGATCGTCGTCGCTGGTGTCCGGTTTTACTTCCGCAGTCTGTAAGTCAAGGACGTCCTTCGGGTTCACAAAGGCGATTCGTCCCAGTTCCCGAAGAACGCGGTCGGCGTTGATTCCGGTTCTTTTGGACCTTTCGGCCATTGCGGTTTCTATGCGCGCGCGAATTTCAGGTTTCGTCAGGTTTTCACTTCCGATACTTCCGGCCGATTCCACAGAATATCCGGCGCGGATCGCGGCCTGTGTCGCGTTCAGGTCGACCAGATATTCTTCACAGAAACGGGCTTGTTTCGGCGTCAGCTTTGCCATGATTCACACCTTCCTTTCTGATTTTCGGTATTTCCTCTGAATTCGGGTACAAAAAAGACGCTCCCGAAGGAACGTCTTCCTGTACCCTATATCAATAGGAGGGTGGACGCGCAAGTCCACAATGATGTTATACCATATATTTTTCCTGTTGACAGTTGCGTATAGTTGCAAGTAGTTGCAAACAGTTGCACATAGTTGCATAAATTTTTATTCGCGGAAGGCTTTTGACCGTTCAGCCCTGGCGAAAAGCCTGTTCAGGGCGATTTCTCTTTGTCGATAGACGGTTGTCCTTTCGACTTGAAGGAATTCGGCCGCTTCGTCGTATGACCTGTAAGGATAGTACAGGGCAAGAAGGACGCATTTCGAACGGGTGTCCAGGGTATAGACCAGGTTTTGAACCTCTGTGATCTGTTGAAGTTGGCGTTCCAGGTTGCCGATCGCTTCGTTTGCTCTTTGCCTTCTTCGGTCGCGTTTGTCGACCATGCGAACCAGTCTTCCGTCTGGGTCAGGTGAAGACTGGACGCGGACGCCGGCGTCGGATAACTGACTGGACGGGTAAGCCGATTCAAGAATGAATTCCAGGTCGGCTTCCAGGGCTTCCTTTTCGGCGGCGATCTGTGCTTCTATGACACGCGCTTCCTGATCATGGTTCCGAAGGATTTCCATGACCCTTGTTCTGACTTTGCTTTCTTTGGGTTTGTCCATGTATCTTCACCGCCTTTCCCCAGTCTATTTTCAGAACGGAATATCTTCGTCAGTCACTTCGAAGCCTTCGGACATCATGGCGCTTTCGGCGTAGCTTCCGGCGGCGCTTTCCTTTTTGGCGTCCGCAAAATAGACAGAATCGGCGACGATTTCGACGGCCTTGTGTTTGCCGCCGTCGTTATCTTCCCAGGATCGGGTCTGTATGCTTCCGACGATTGCGACGCGCTGGCCTTTGGCGAAGTGCTTCGCGACGAATTCGGCAGTCTGGCGCCACGCGATAATATTGATATAGTCGGCCTTGTCGCGATTGAAACGGCGGTCGACGGCCAGGGTGAACGACGTGACGGCCGTTCCTTGTGGCGTGTATTTCAGTTCGGGGTCGCGTACCAGGCGCCCCATAAGTTGACACTGATTCATTGTGTTTCCTCCCTTCGGGATCAGAATTTCTTTCCGTGCTTGTACGGGCGGCCTTCGTTGTAGGCCATTTTGATTTCGATTACTTCTTCCAGGTCGATTCCCAGGTGTCCGCAAAGGTCCGCGATCCGGATCACCGCGTCAGCCAGTTCGACGGCCACGCCTTCGGGCTTTCTACTTCTGTACTTGCCGTACATAAGACATTCGGTTTCGTCTTGTGGGGTGCAAATAAAGTTGTCGCTCTCGTTACAAGCGAACCAGACGTCGGGGTTCCCGTTGCGTTCTTCTTCCAGGGCTTCGGAAAGTTCACTGTGAATCAGTGCGATCGCCGTTCCGAAGGAAAGGGGCGGTTCCCAGAATCCGTGTTTCACGGCGTTTTCATGTGCTTTCGCTACAAGTGTTTTGATTTCCATATCGTTTTACCTCTCTGTATCAGAAATAACTTTGATCCGGACTTCCTGGCGGCCGAAGCGAAGGGCGTCTTCGTGACTATTGAAGAATACGTCGATCTTCTGGCCGCTTATGGCTCCGCCGCGATCCTGGACGGTCCGTTCGCCTATGCCTTCTATGTAAAGGATAGTACCTGGCGAATACACGGACCAGTCGGCCGCGATTGTGACACCTTCTTCGGCTATGGCTCCGCTGGCCGTGTAGACGATACCGTCAGGGCGATTCAGCGCCCATTTTCCACAGCATATTTCACAAGGACAGTAAGCCGTCGCCACGGCGTCGATCCATTCCTCCGGCTGTGTGGTTGGTTCATTTTCTGCAATAGCCACAGACGGCGTCAGAATGGCCGTGGTTTCGTTTAATTCTTCCGGTAGGATAATTCCTTCGGCGACTGCTTTATCGTCAGCCAGGGCGAAGGACGCGCCCACCAGGACCATTCCCAGGGTGATTGTAAACAGTCCGATCTTGAATCTTTTTAGTTTGTTCATTCGGTTTCACCGCCTTCCACTTCGTCGCCCCAGGAATCCCAGCCAGGGGCGGTCTTTCTTGCAAATAGTTCGATCATTGATCCCCCCCGCAAGCTGAACGATCCTGTCACGGGTTTCGGCCGGCTTTTCACTGTGACGGCTGATCGGGGCGTCGATTATGCTATGGACTGACGCTGACGCGCGCTTCGGTTTGCCTTTTGTGGCCAGAAGACAGATTTCCGCGTTTGCGCGTGTCCAGTTCCCCAGGCCCCAGAACCAGGAAGGCGATTTCCGGTTTCGTTTCACCCAGACGAAGGCGGCTGTTTTGTACTGGAAGCCCCAGCGCCGGATCGTTTCCAGGGCGACGTCCAGGTTCGGGAATGTGGCCCACAGGAACAGAAGACAGTCGTCTTCGGCTATATCCTGGACCGGAAGGGAATAGATGTCTTCCGGCTTCATTGTGCGGTAGTGTCTTTCGACGTTTCGCGTCTTTCCACCGGCCGCGTAGTTCCACGGCGGATCGGCGTATATCACCGAATATTTCTTTTTCGGAAACGGTATCATTCGGAATCACCTTCTTCCGGAATTGCTTCGAAGCAGTCACAGCGGACGATACGATCGTCGTCAGCGTGAATCGGGGAAGGAAGGCCGGCGTCGGTCCGTTCTATGAATTTTATACAATAGTCGCCGTCGCGGCGTTTCGCCTTGTCCTTGACGTATTGAATATGACGGCATTTCTTACACGAAAAGTCATATTTCCACTTCGGAAGGTTTGTTTTCTTCTTTTTCATTCAGGCCACCGCCTTTTCGGCTTCTTCCAGGGTAAGGAATACGCTTCGGCCTATGTCATTTTCGGTGAACTGGTACGTCTGGAAGTTCGCCTTTATATTTCCGCGAAGCACGTTGAAGAAGAACAGTCTGTCGGCATTGATCCCGATAAAAATGACCTTTGCTTTCACCGGCTTTCGGCGGTATATGACATAGACGTCACCGTCAAGGGCTACCGGCGGAAGTAAACCGCCGGCGGCCTTAAAATCGGCCAGAAGGTCGCGCGCCAGGAAGTCCATGACGCCTTTTCCGATTTCGTATGTGTGCCGGTGTTCGTTGGCGTGATATGCGATTCTGGCTTTTATGCGGTCCATTATGGCGTTTTCGTTTTTCATTACGACACCGCCTTTCTGGCGGCCAGGTTTTCCGCTGACCGTTTGTCACAGTAAGCAGAAAAGGCCATTTCGCGGATCACGTCAGGGATCAGAAGTGAAAGGTATTCGTCGCCGTAGCCGTCTTCGCCCCAGGCGCGGCCGGCGCTTTTGTTGGCGACTTCCAGTTTTCTTCTGGCGTAATGCTCTAAGTATGCGAACAGGTCTTCGTCGATTTCGAAGCCCATTTCTTTTTCGACTTCCAGTTGAAGGGCGGATTTGTTACCCATTGTTTCGACCTCCTTTCAGGCTGTCCGGCATTTCGGACGGAAGGTCCGCCTGGTGGATCAGGACAAGGTCGCTTCTGTCCACCAGGGAACCGTCGTGAAAGTGCGCGAAGACGCCACTGTTCAGGTTGACCGCTGTGTTCGGCTTCGTGGTCTTGATCAGGGCTTGTCCCTGGTGTTCGAAGACGTCGCCGGCGGCGCATTGCTTAAAAGTCGTCTTCTTCATCGTCGTCACCGTCTTCCTGGCTTTCGGCAATTCTGTGAAGGACTTCTTCGACAAGCTGTTTCGAAGTGAATTCGGCCAACAGGGCGGAAGTGGAAAGTTCAACCTGGTCAGGCTCCACGGATAACGTGATCCCAGATTCCACGAAGAAAGCCGGCCGAACGCCACCGTAGCCACCGTACGCGTTGTAGTTGTTCAGACTGCCGTCCGTGCTGACATAGCGCGCATAGAACGCGTAGCTGGCGTACGGGGTGATCAGCCACCACCAGTCGTCAAGTTCAAGAAGGTCCTGATCGGCGTATTTCTCATACATGGTTTGCGTCAGAAGGGCGATCTTCGCCTGAATGATTCCGTAACCTTCGCCGCCCTCGTGATCAGCCAGGGACCAGTCAGCCGTTAAGATGTCCTTTGAACGGATAGGGCCTTCGGCCTGGTCGAACGCGGCCAGGAATTCGGTATTCAGTTCACGGTTAAGATTTGAGAAGCGCCAGTCGTTCGGATTTGCGGCCGGCTTTTCCGGTCTGGTCTTGAACGGCTGATCTGCGAAGTGGCGGTCAGCGATACAGGTATCGGCGATCAGAAGGGTTCTTCCGTCGGCAAAGTGTTCCAGGACGCGGACGTCAATCGGTCCGGCGTTGAATACGGTTCCAGGTGCAAGGTCTTTCAATTTTGCGCGTACAGTCATTTTTTGTTTCCTCCTTCAAATTCTTCGATTATGACTTCGACACGGGGGTTCTTCGGGTCCACAGCGAAGTCGTCGGTAAAGTGTTCAATGTGTTTCCAGCCGTCATTTTGAAGAACGCCGGCATGGACAAGGCTGTCCTGAATGAACTTCTTCGCAAAAGCGATATTGTCTTTATCTCTCCGGCGGTTCGGTTCGATCCAGGTGTAATGTATCACCACGGGACGGGTGAAGCGGACACCGCGAAGCTGGGTTTTGATCATGTAGCCGATCACGTTTTCAGCCTGTTTCTTCATAGCGGCGGCCTTGTATTTGCCTTTGGCGCCGCGTTCAGCGTCCACATATTCGTTCAGTCCTGGCAGAAGGCCAGGGATTGTCAGTTTGTAGTGTTTCACTCTGTCACGTCCTTTCAAGCCCCAGAAGGCGCTTCGCCTTGTCGCGGCGTTCCTGTGCGTTCTGGGTTCTTCTGGAATCTCCGGCCAGTTTCAGCCTGATCGGACACATTTCCAGAATTCGGTCATAAATTCGGGCATATCCCAGGGACGACGGGTTTTGAAGGTCGGCCAGGGAAAGGTTTGTCGTGACGATCAGGGGCTTTCCGGTGCGGCTCCTGGCGTCTATGACGTTGAAGACCTGTTCCACGGAATAGGACGTGTCCCTTTCGACACCCAGGTCGTCAATGACAAGAAGGTCATATCGGGACAGCTTGTCCAGGAATTCCTGTTTGTCTTCGCCGAAGCCTTGAAGTTTGTTCAGGATTCGGGGGAAGTTCGTCACGCTGGCGCGGACCTGTTTGTCGATCAAGGCGTTTGCTATGCAACAGGCCAGGAAGGACTTTCCGGTCCCGACGCCGCCATAAAACAGGATTCCGATATTGTCGGCCTTCATTTCCGGCCAGTGTTCCACATAGCGGCGGCACACGTCGGAAATTCTGGCGTTGCGGTTGTCGTCCTGGGTGAAGTTCTGGGACAGGTACGACGGATCAGTGATTCCGTCTTTGCGAAGTCGTTCGCATTGCTTCCGGAATTCGGCGGCCTTTTCTTCGGCTTCACGCTGGCGGCTGGCTTCTGATTCGCATTTGCACAAGTGCGGAACGCGAAGCGTCTTTTCGCCGATCGTGATGTCGCCTTCTTTCCTGGTGCGGCACTTGCCACAGCACAGGAAGCCTTCTTCGTCGCGGTAGTCGCCTTCGGCGCCATTGTTCGCCCTACCTCTGGCGGCGATACCTTCGACAGCGGCCGTCCAGATATTGTCGGCCATGATTATTCACCGCCGTCCAGGAAGTCTTCGCCGTCGTCGTAGTTCTTGACGGGGGCCGGCTTCGGGGACGGTATGACTTCGGCGCGGTCATATTCGTTCCAGCGTTCACCGCGAAGGAATGTCGCCGGATATGGAATAAAGCGGCCGTCGTCCTTTGTCCACTGTTCAGAACGCTTCCAGCGCTCCACACCCTGGACGATCTGGTTTGTCAAGTCTGGGTTAGGGCGAATTTGATTCCAGACCTTTACGGCGTCTTTCTTGCCGACTTTTCGTGGATAGACTGACCAGAACTGGTCAAAAGCGTCGTCCACTCCGGCGCCGCGTTGCGCCGATACTCGTTTTCGTTTCTCGTTTACGTTTTCGAATACGTTTTCGTTTACGTTTACGGAAGAATCTGCTTGCATTTGCGCGCAAGTGTCAGAATTATCACTTGATACCTCCTGACTGCAAGTGTTATCAAATTCTTGCGGTAGTGGGTATTTGGGTTTTGTTGCGCGCCTGTTCTGGTGTTTGTCCCAGGACAGAAGTTTCAGGTATTGCCGACCATCTTCGGCTCTGTATGTAGCCACAAGGCCACCGTTCACAAGTTCAGCCAGCCAGGAAGACACCTTCTTTTCGGTCGGTACGTTCAGCGGAAAGAGAAGGGAAGCAAGGATTTTCGGGCTTCCGTAGTACAGGCCGAAGTCGTCCGCTTTTACGATCAGACGATAGAACAGGACTTCGGCTTCCGCCGATAAGTACGCCAGACTTTCCGACGTACATATTGATTCTTTCAAAATGCGGCTGGGCATTTATGACACCACCTTTCACGCGTTTTTTTGACAGGCGCGGCACATTTCACGGCCGAATTTGTTCATGGAATAGCGGCGTTCAGCTTCGCTGATAGGGCCGCCGCACACGGGACACGCGGCGCCGCCTGTCTGGGCGCTGTTTTGCGGTTGTGGTGCGGTTCTTTGCTGTTGGTTGGTGGATTGTCCACCCTGGGCGTTTTGCCCGTTTGTGGCGCTCTGTGTGGCTTGTGGCGCCGGTGCGTGTCCGTTCATATTGAAGCGGACTTTATTGTTCCGGTCGACGATTACCAGGTCACAGATTTCGCGGCGTTCGTTATAGGCGATCTTCGATACCTTGAACTTCGTACTGGCGTAGCACTTGAAGACTTCCTTCTGACCCTGGCGTTCGGGATAGAATTCACCGTCAGCCAGTTCGACATAAATGAAAGGGCCTGTATAAAGTTCGCGGCCGATCCCGACGTTGAAGCCGGCACGTTTGAAGCTGTCGGACGCCTGGCCTTTTTCCTTTTCGGTGTTGCTCTCTGTTCCGACGTCCTGTTTTCTGACCCAGGTCTTTTTCTCGTCGTCCCAGATGTCGATATTACAGAACAGGTTTCCGTTGATTACTTCGTGGGTTCTCTGCCAGTTGCCAGGCCCGAAGACCTGGTCCAGGATTCGCATATCGACGCGCGCGTCCTTGTAAAGTAGAAGGACGGCGCCGACGCGGCCGGTCTTTGCTTTGCTGACCGACTGAACGCGACAGTCAATGTCTTGTTCGGTAAGAAGGGGAATCGAAAGTTCTTTCATTGCGGTTCCTCCTTATTTGATTTGAAGGTTTCGGTTCTCCACAAGGGAAGCGCCGGACACTTCCTGGCCGGACTGGATCGCCTTCTTGATCGCGGTCTTGTCCGGTTTCGTTGTAACGGTTTCAACAACGAAGTCAGCCGGAAGGGCCTTTTCGTCGTCAATGCTTACGGCCACAGACTTTCGGAAGGAAACGCGAACCTTTGTGGTTTCGACCTTGTCACGGCCGGCGGCGTCCAGACACGCGGTCAGGACATTTTTCAAATAGTCGATTCGCTTTTCGGTCTGCTTGCGGCGCTTTGCCAGGTTGGCCTCTTCGGCTTTCAGGTCGCCGATAAAGACTTCGGAATTCTTGATGTAGCAAGCGACAGCTTCGCTTTTTTCTTCGAAGGCTCCGGACAGTTCGTCCAGTTCTTCGGCGTTCAGGATTTCGCCGGTTTCTTCGTCGATTTCCAGGTTGTCAAGGACCTTCAAATACTTGTCAGTGATTTCGTACAGGGTGTTATTCATTTTCGGAACCTCCTTCCAGGGTTGTGACCTTCGCTTCAAGGTCTTTCACTTGCTGATCGGCTTTCTTGTAGCGATCGAACCAGTCGTTCGAACACTTCTTTTCGTAGTCCAGATCGCTTTTCAGTTCAGCGTTTTCGATTAAAATATTCAGGACGAACGCCTTCACGGCGTCGGTGTCATAAAAATTCAGTTTAGCCATTGTTTTTCACTCCTTTTCGTGATATACTGTTCATAGACTTTTTTGAAAGGGCCGTTTCGGTTGTTGTGGTGACGACGAAACGGTCTTTTTCTGTTTCTTCAATGGTGATCTTGCGTTCACCAAGCAGAAGAAGACTTTTGACGGCTTGTCCGACCTGGACGGCCGACAGTGTCGCGGTGTACTTCATGTTTTGACCTCCTTTCCGTAGGATTTCGGAAGGCGCCACCTACAAAGGCGAAGCCGGTTCCAATGAACAGAAGGCCGAAGGTTCTGACCGTTCCTTCTACCAGGGACACCGCGGCGGTTTCTATGGCGCCGATCGTTCCCCAGGCAAAGAAGAAGGCAATAGCCGCCGCCAGGGCTGACGTCCTTCTGATCGCCAGACGGATTCGGCGTCGTTTCCGCCTGGTTGCTCTGTCCGGTGTCATTTCTTGACCTCCTTTCTTTTCGGACCACTGCCGCGACGGCGAATGTTTTCCTGGTAGGTTCTTTGTGCCAGTACCGGATCATAGGCCGGTCGCTGGTTCTGATCCAGTTTCCCAGTCGCGCCGCGTTTCAGTTCGACATACAGTGTTCGAAGGGCGACGCCCACTTCGTCAGAAATGTCGGAAATGGACATTCCTTTCGCGTACAGGGCCGCGATTTTCTTTCTGTTGTCGAAGGTGATAGACTTATAAACTGCCACGTTCTCACGCTCCTTTCTGTTTGCGGCCTTATAACCACGTATCGCCCTTGTCAGGATCACCGTTGACCTGTTCAATATCTGCGTTATAGATCACAGTGAAATAGTCGTCGTAGAACTTCGCGGAAATGACGTTCACTTCCCACAGGAAATTCCATTTCGCCAGCTTTTGAATCAGGTCCACAGCGAATTCCGCTTTCACGATTTCGCCGTCGGTGCTGACCAGGAATATATTCTTCACTTCGCGTTTGTTAGTCGCGACGACCGTTCTTTCAAGCATTTTTCGAATAGTCATTTTTTCCATTTTGGGGTCCTCCGTGGTAAAAAAATAAGTTGCGAAGGCTCATTTGAACCTTGCAACTTAATGTTACTCCTTACAAAAATGTATAGTTTTTCATATTTTTGTTGCTAATTAGCAATAAGTGTGATATTATTATCGGAGGAAAAGTTCCACAACTTTTCTCAACCCCCTAGTCATACAACATCCCACATTAATGTATGACCTTTCAACCCACAAAGAAACAGCCCGTGTCGTGGACCCACCTTCGACACGGGCTGTTTCTTTTTTATTTTTACCCTTTGCAGCCTTTAACGGAACTCTACCTTTAAATGCTGACGTTCAGGCATACGTTTAAATTTATACTTGGGATAACCAACCATAAGGGTACCTACTAATTTGTGCTTTGCAGGCACTCCAACAATCTCTAACAGGGGCTTATAGCCTGCAATACCACAGGATTGAATAAAACCTGCAATAGTAGTACCAAGTCCTAATGTAGGAGCAAACAGCTCTGCATAGGCCCAGCTTTGCTCACAATTACTAACACCAGTAATATTGAGACGTCTTGCTGTTGCAAAAATCAGGCACGGTGCGTGTCTAGCAATAATATCCTGGCCACGCTCCCTATAAGCGCGCAGAACAGTCATAAAATAACGCTTGTTTTCAGTACCTGCCTCAACTTCTGCCTCCATCCAGTCAGCAACAGTATCAGCAATAGCCTTAATTTTCTCCTGGTCTCTAATTACAATATAATACATTCCTTGAGAGTTACCTGCAGTCGGAGCGTAGCGACATACGTCCAAAAGCTTTGTAAGCTCCTCTTCAGTCGGCACTGCAGCCTTAAAGTTACGTACACTGCGGCGCATACGCAAAAACTCATAGGCAGTGTCAGAATCAAGAACAGGCATAGTTACAGGTCGTTGCTCAGCCAGCGGCGTATACTTGTTATCAAGTGCTCCAACAGGACAGATGGCTACACATTGTCCGCAGCTCATACAGCCTCTATCAAAATTACATTCCGGACCATTCTCACCCATGGAGAGAATGCAGGACGGACAACACTCCACACATATACCACAACGAAGACATTTGCTTTGATTGACTGTTAACAAATCCATAACTAACACCTCAATCTTCAAATTGAATGTATTCTAATCCTTTAAAGTCAGCAATAAAACGGGCATCCTTAGCTGCTAAACCATAGTTAGACTTATCCTTGGCTTCAACAGCCTTAGCATTTGCCAAACCAATGTAAGCACATGCTGTCTGAGCTTCAAATTGCTTAGCATGCTGTAGTACAGCAGCCTTCACATTATCAGCAATTTTACCCTTCTCAGGATACATAGCAGAAGCAGCGATAATAAAGGTTACAGATTCACCCTGTTTGACAACCATACTTGGAAGTGCATCCTTTTCTCTTTGAGCAACAAGAATCTCAAAGCCCTTACTTTCCAGCCAGTTAGCTAAAATTTCAAGGCCTGCTTCGTGAAGCTCCTGCTCATTCATCAAAACTTCATTCATTTATAATCTCCCTATTCTTCGCCCAAAACAAGGACCTCAGGCTCCAACTGAACGCCATGAGCATCTAAAACCTTCTCCTGTACGTCCTTGATAAGCTGCAATACATCTGCTGCAGTAGCCTTTCCTACATTAACCACAAAGCCAGCGTGCTTTTGAGAAACCTGCGCACCACCAACAGTGTAGCCCTTCAGACCAGTTTGTTCAATCAAGGTACCTGCATAATAGCCTACAGGACGCTTAAACATACTTCCTGCGCTTGGAAGCTCCAAAGGCTGCTTACTAATACGTCTTTGACTGAAATCCGCCATTTTAGCATTTATTTCGTCCTTTTGGCCAGCAGAAAGCTTCAGATTGACCTCTGTTACGATTCTGCCGCTGTTTTGCAGCTTAGTTTTGCGGTAGGCAAAGCCTAGCTCTTCAGCCTTTATAAGATGAGCTTCACCATTAGGCTCAATAACACGTACAGATTCTACTACATTAGACATCTCCCCGTCATAGGCACCAGCGTTCATATAAACTGCACCGCCTATACTACCAGGAATACCAACTGCAAACTCCATACCCTTAAGACCTAGATCTGCAGCCTTGCGAGACGCCATAGCCAAGGAAACACCGCTGCCGAAGGATAAGAGTTCGCCATCTGCCTTAATATTGCAAAGCATATTGCCAAGCTTGATAACAAGCCCGCGAATACCCTTATCTCTCACCAGCAAATTAGAACCATTACCAATCAAGGTAACAGGAATCTGCATGGTGTGAGCACGTTCCAACAAGCTCTGCAGTTCCTCTTCTGTAGCAGGAAGAGCCATTAAATCCGCAGGGCCGCCAATCTTAAAGGAAGTGTGCCTGCTCATAGGTTCATTGACAAGTAATGGCTTTTGAGTGCAGCCTGCAAAAATTTCCTGTAAATTCAGGTCGTTCATTATTTCTCTCCAACGACTTCGGTTACGACATCTTGAATAGACTTAGTAACATCGGACAACATCATTTGGAAACGCATAAAGGAGTTCAGATATTGCATAGCATCAGAATTTAACGCTAATACTCTGTACAAATCCTGAATCTTGTCAGTAATAGCTTTGTCAGGTTCCTTTCCTTGAAGCTTAGCAATTTCTGCATCCTGGTTAAGCTTTAAGAATTCATTAACCATGCTCTTTGCATTAGCATCCTTATTGAGAGCAACAGTAGCCTCCTGCAGTTTTTTGTACTCGTGGCTTTCACGCATAGCCTTTGCTAAATCATTAGCGCAATCATAAACGTTCATATTCTCACCTCATTAAAATATTTTTATCTTAATTGTGCAATTGTTCCAAGGGGATATTTAAATGAGCATTTTGACCGATGTCACCATATTCAAAATGCCACCATTCCATTTCAATACCTTTAAAGCCGTAAAGCTCCATGGTGTCACGCAGCAGATCTCGTAAATAGCGCTGACGGCTTGTTCCACCTGCATAGCCGGAATACTGACGAATTGTTGGTTCGTCAAAACCACTGCTCAGCTCTACTTCGGCACCTGTTGCCAGATCATACAGACCAACATCAACAGCACACCCTGTATTATGAGTACTGCCCTTTAAATCCGGATCCTCCAGCATACCTTTGCGATTATCCGGAAGAGCCAGATGCGCAAGCTTGCTTACAGACCAGGGGCGATAGCCATCCCATAGGACAATACCATATCCCTGCTCAGCTAATCTCTGCTGCACCTTACCTAAAGCTTCGGCGGCGGCACCACTTATATACACGTCATTAGTAGTGTATAAAGGTGCACCAAAGCAGTTGACGTCTTGGGCATATACTGAATTAACCTTCACTCCAGGAATGGAGTTAGCATTAACCAAAGCAGCCTGAGTCCCTGCTGCCAAAGCTGCAGGCATTACTGCATTAGCCGCACTAGTTCTCAGCTCCGTCCATTTTTCTGCAGATAGCTCAGGAAAACGGAATGGTTTTTCTCTTTCGCCTATACCAAAGCCAAAATATTCTCGACTATAAGTATGACCACCAACACGGCAGGCAATACCATAGCCGTCATTATCACGTTCAAATTTAACAGTAGCCTCGGATCTATTCATAGGTCCAGCCTCTATCATAGAATAAGAATCAAAATGCTCCTTGCTTAAAGGAAATACATTGGCTCCGGAAAAGTTATTATCCTCGTAGGAAAAACGGTACAGCAGCTCTAATCTGCCGTTATTTTCTCTAATAAGGATATTTTCACCATTGCCATAATAAAATCCAAGGATATGCTTAACGTCCTTGGGTGCATCCTTAGGAACAGCAGCTAGAACCATTCCCGTTTGGACACACAAAAGCAGGCCGGCTGCAAGGCCGGCCAACAAATTTTTATGGAACATTATTTTATCAGCTCCTTGCGTACATCTGCCAAAGCATTTAAATGTTTACGCACTTTGCCAATTTCATCTAAATCAATAGTACAGGATATTATTTCCTCATCCATTCCTCCCTCAGCAAGGATTTTGCCGCTAGGAGCTACGACCATTGAATGGCCATAGAAAGGAGCCTTCTTAAAGGTTCCGGCACAGTTGACAGCAACCATAAAAATATGATTTTCTGCCGCCCTTGCTTGAGAAAGCAGATACCAAATATCTCCACGTGCCTTAGGCCACTCTGCAGGGCAGAATATTATCTGGGCACCCGCCAACGCCTGGTGACGGAACAGCTCTGGGAAACGAAGGTCATAGCAGATTGTAGAACCACAACAAACACCGTCAAGATCAAATACGCCAAAATTGTTACCAGGCGCAAAGAATCTTTCTTCCTGGAATAAACCAAAAAGATGTACCTTATCGTACATATTGACGATTTCGCCCTTTTTATTGATGGCAACAGAGGTATTATAAACTACGCCATCTCTGCGCATAGGCACAGAGCCAGCAATAATACTACAGCCATTTTCTTTGGCAATCTGCTGAAGCTGAGGAATGACACCTTTGTCAACCTCCTCAGCATCTACATCTAGATGACCCAAAGAATAGCCAGTTGTCCAAACCTCTGGCAATACAACAATATCATGGTCCTTTGCCGCTCTGCTGGCCATGTCCAAGCCTCTTGCAACATTTTCGGCTTTATTCTTTTCTAATACAGCCAGCTGCAAAAGAGCTATTTTCATAACAGACGCTCCTTAGGCATCATACCATTCTTTTCAAGACGATTAGCAATGAATTTCTCCAGCTTACGAGTGCAGCGAGTAATGAAGTGCTCCTTACCGCCCAAGGATTGTACCCATACAACGGTATGACCGGAGGACTTAGCACCAAGAACATCAGTTACAAGCTGATCACCAACAAAGAGAATCTTGCCTCCGCCCATAGCCTTAGTAATTTGCTTGTAAGCAGAAGGAAGCGGTTTAGCCGCACGCATAATAGTACCGAGATTAGTTTGGCGTGTAATAGCCTTAATGCGGTCACCGCCATTGTTAGAAATCAGGGCAACATTAATGCCCAGTTGATGCATTTGACGAATCCAGGTCATAGCTCGGGGACCAACCAGATTCTTATCACGGGGAAGAAGGGTGTTGTCAATATCAACAACAAGCTTCATGTAACCATTCCTCTTTAACCATTTCGGAGAAATGTCAAAAATGCTTTTTACTCTGTAATCGGGACAAAAATACTTTAAAATCATACTACCTTATCCTTTGGAAATTTAATTTCAAATGTAGTGCCAACACCACATTCGCTGATTACCTCGGCGCTTGCGCCGTGCATACGAATAATCTCTTTAGCGATAGCCAAGCCAAGACCAGTTCCCGGAACCCTGCGGCAATGAGACTTTTCCATCTTGTAGAAACGCTCCCAAATAAAGGGTATTTCTTCTGCAGGAATGCCCTCTCCCTGGTCGGAAACAGTAACAAGCACACTACCGTCACTTACCTTATTCGCACATACTGATACAGTACCATTTTTAGGCGAATATTTCAAGGCATTATCGCACAAAATAAGAATTAACTGTACCATTTGATCGCCATTGCCTAAAATTCTAATATCCTCATCGGCCTTAACATCAATTTTTACATTATGTTTAACACCTTTTACGGCTAGCTTTTCGGCAACGTTGCGGATGATGGCTGCCAATGGCAATTCATCCATATTATTAACCGTCAACGGATCTCTAGATTCAAGTCGGCTAATATCAAGAAGCTCACGAACCATTCGTTCGAGACGAATAGTCTCGTCATTTATAAGCCCACGATAACGCTGAAGCATCTCCTTATCTGTTACCATTCCATCATTAATAGCCTCATTGTAGCCACGGATAATGGTAATAGGAGTACGCAGCTCATGGGAAACATTAGCCACAAAATCCCTGCGAATTTTCTCAGTTCGCTCCATCTTAGCAACATACTCATCCAGATCTTTACCAAGAGAGTTCAATGCTTCGCCAAGCTCAGCAATTTCATCCTCGCCCATAACTTCTACACGCTTGGAATAATCACCGGAGGCCATAGCCTTAGCTACGTCCTTCATCTTTTCCACTGGCATAATAATAATGCGCGAAAGTCTGCGTACTAAGAATAAGCTAAAT
>ENA-ORLU01000361-ORLU01000361.1-human-gut-metagenome-genome-assembly--contig:-NODE-361-length-46718-cov-4.084432_pt1 | contig 46718 bp, 38 predicted proteins | sample MGYA00243009_ERZ508833 | MGnify/ENA primary metagenome ERZ508833 (study PRJEB26277, sample SAMN04329763) | human gut metagenome | biome: human-associated habitat | host: Homo sapiens | place: USA...
TCAAGACTTTTTAACGCAGGATGCGTGAAATTTTGCCGAAAAGATGCGTTGTTAGGCTTAGTGTCAACACTCCCTAAGTCCACAGGAGTTTTATTAATAATGGGATTCTAAAGGGTTGTTGACCCTTTAGCGGATTCCAAAGGCAGAGCCTTTGGTGGGACGTGGGTCAAAGCCCCGCAAACCCTCCAAGCGCTGCATTAAGCGTGTTTTTCCCTGCGCTGTCTTAAAAAGGCTGCTCCCGAAAGCGAATACAACGAGCCGATGTAGACAGCTCCGCCGATACCTACAGACAGCGTGAGTGAAACAAAAGCCGAGACTTCGGCACGGCAGCAGATATCAGAGGTAAGATGTGCCGAAATTCCGCATAGTGCCGCACAAAATGCAATTTTTACAAACGGCACTGCACTAAGTCTTACCGCCGTCACGCGCATATAGACCGCAAATGCCGCGGCGAATACGACCGCATATGAAACAGAAGTAGACACAGCCGCTCCGTCAACGCCCATAACAGGTATCAGCAGCAGGTTTCCGCCAAGTTTAACGGCTGTTCCGAGGAGCATTATTTTCAGCGGCAGCGAGGGTTTGCCTATTGCCTGAAGCATACTGAAAAGCGGCGCAGAAAAGCACAGCAGAACCATTCCCGGCATGAGAAGCCGCAGGGCGTTCACGCAAACCGCCGCCTCGTCAGGCTGGAGCGGATAGAGTACGCTCAGTATCTCACTTGAAAGCGCGCCTATCCCGAACGCTGACGGCATTGCAAGGATAGCCGTTGTGAGCAAAACCTGCGAAGTGTTGGCATTAAGCGATGCCTTATTGCCGCTTTCCCACGCGCGGGTAACGCATACAAGCGCGCTCTTGCCGAGCATATTCGTGACCGAGGGCACAAGCGCAAAGACTGTAAGGGCGATTCCAGCAAAAGAGCCGTAGACAAACTGAGGGTATTCCTGCGATGAAACCTCCCCCGGCAGCGCCGAATTTTTCGGCAGACAGCCCACAATAGTCCACATATCAATGAGCGCAGTGAGATTCGTCACAACTGCGCTCACTCCTATCGGCAGAGCGGTTCGCATAAGCTCGCGTGAAATATCTCTGCTGCTCCTGAGTTCAGACCGCGCCGCTCTACCGTATCTATCGCGTTCAAGGAGGCGGATAATTCTGAAATAGGCCGCTGCTCCGACATTTGAAAGCGTTACACCGAGAATTCCGGCAGTCGCCGCTATCGCCTTTATATCGCCGATTTCGGGGAACATCGCAAGCATGGCGCTCTCGTGACTTGTGACATATCCGCAGAGGAAAAGCCCTGCCGCGACCTTAACGATACCCTCAATGACCTGAGATACTGCTGTCGGGTACATATTGCTCATGCCCTCGCAGTAACCTCTCTCAACTGCGGTAACACAGCCGAAAAATACGGCAGGAGCTATCGCCGCAACAGCAGGGTAAGCCTGCGGACTTCCCGCGAAATACAGGCAAAAAGGTTTGGCAAGGAGGAATATCGCCACGCTGCCGACAATTCCGCAGGCTGAAAACAACAGCATAGCAACATGACGGATTTTTTCCGCATTATGTATCTCTCCGCGTGCCGCACTCTTTGCCGTCATTCCTGCAACTGCGGCTGTTAGTCCCGTGACCGTAAGCGCGTATATCGGCATAAACAGGCTGTATGCACTGCTGAAATAGCTCATGCCTATTCCGCCGAGAATGTTGGTCAGCGGTATCTTGAAAAGCGCTCCCAGCCCCTTTGCCGCAACTGCCGAGAGCATAAGTATCACAGAAGCCTTTATAAAGCTTTGTTTTCTCATTGTTTCACCCCGATTCAGTTCAGTATATGTGCCAAAAGCCTCAATATAGAACCCTGACTGCCACTCTATTTGGGAGCAGGCTCGTTTTCTCCTCGCAAACCTGTGGATCCGCACATAAAAAGTTACTATGAATAGTTGCTTTTTCTGTAAATATGTGCTATAATGTAACGTAGACTGATTTTGTCTTGAAATTTACAATGAAAGGCTGGTCAATTTATATGGAATATAAATTTTCAGATAAAGTTAAAGGACTACAGGCATCTGCTATCAGGGAGATCCTTAAATTCACAGTAGACCCCGAGGTCATCTCTTTCGCGGCAGGAAATCCCGCTCCCGAAGCTTTTCCCAAAAAGGAAATTGCCGATATCTCGGACGAACTTCTCAGAACCGACCCGATCCTCGCACTCCAGTACAGCGTTACCGAGGGATATACTCCCCTGCGCAACTTTCTGAAGGAATGGCTCGGCTCAAAAAACTGCTTCCACCCGGAATTTGACGAGCTTATCGTTACCTCCGGCGGTCAGCAGGCAAACGAACTCTCATGCAAGGTTCTTCTCAATGAAGGGGACACTCTCCTCTGCGAGTCGCCGAGCTTTATAGGTTCGCTCAACGCTTTCCGTTCCTATAACGTAAACCTTGTCGGAGTTGACATGGACGATGACGGGATCAATCTTGAAAAGCTTGAAAATGCGCTCAAGACCGAAAAGAACGTCAAGCTACTCTACCTCATTCCCAATTTCCAGAACCCGACGGGCAGAACCATGTCCCTCGAAAAGAGAAAAGCCGTTTACGAGCTTGCGTGCAGATATGACTTCATTATCCTTGAGGACGACCCATATGGCGAACTTCGCTTTGCTGGAGAAAATATTCCCTCTATAAAGAGCCTCGACACCGAGGGCAGAGTGATCTACTCAAGCACTTTCTCCAAGCTCATTTCCTCGGGATTCAGAACGGGCTTTGTTTCAGCTCCCGCTCCTATCATTCAGAAAATCGTTGTCTGCAAGCAGGTTTCGGACGTTCACTCGAACATCTGGGCACAGGTCGTTTCTTACCGCTTCATGACCACTATCGACCGCGAGGCGCACTTCAACAAGCTCCGCGGTATCTACAAGGAAAAGTGCGACCTCATGAGCAGCTATATCGACAATGAATTCTCAAAGAGAATTTCCTATATCAAGCCGCAGGGCGGACTCTTTATCTGGTGCACGCTCCCCGATGACTGCGATATGAACAAGTTCTGCACCAAAGCCGTTCAGGATTATAAAGTCGCTGTTGTTCCCGGCAACTCGTTCAATATCAGAGAGGACGAAAAGAGCCACTCGTTCCGCCTCAACTATTCCACACCCACAAACGAGCAGATCAAAAAGGGCATGGAGATACTTGCCCGCATGACAAGAGAAATGCTCGACTAAATAAAGAAAGGATTTTCACTATGCCCAACAGAAATACCGACCGTTACAGTGTAACTCAGAAATATCTTATGACAAGAGGACAGGCTATCAACTTCCCTGCTCAGTATTTCAGCAAGAACTTCAAGAAGAACGACGTTTTCGGAGTAGTCATTGATATCCCCATGACTTCCGACGTTCTCACTACTATGGTTTGCTTCATCAACGGCGCTGCAAACATCTATTTCAATAACGGCGGCGAGTACACGGGAGCTTCTCAGAAGTACAGAAACCTCGTTCAGGCAGCACATACGCTCGTTGCAAGCGCAGGTCAGCTCCTCCCCAAATGTACCAAGACCAAGTCCTACGACCTCCCCAAGGGAAAAACTCAGAACATCTTCCTGCTCACAAAGGGCGGTATCTACAAAACTGAGGTAAAGCCCGGCATGATCCCCGAGGATCAGCAGGAACTCCGCGCTTTCTACGTTCTCTATCAGCGCGTTCTCGGCGAGATCAGAAATTGCCAGCTCAAGGATCAGGCTTTCGGAGCTAATGCAAAATAAGGAGGCATTCCACAATGGAAGATAAAAAACTCATTTTCAGTGCCATTCAGCCGACAGGTACTTTCACCCTCGGCAACTACATCGGCGCTGTAAGAAACTGGAGTCCGCTTCAGGAAGAATACAACTGCATTTACTGTGTTGCCGATATGCACGCTATCACAGTAAGGCAGGATCCCGCTAAGCTCCGCCAGAACTCCCTTGCGGCTTACGCTCTGCTCATGGCTTGCGGTATCGACCCGGAAAAGTCGATACTTTTCATTCAGAGCCACGTCCCCACTCACCCGATGCTGAGCTGGGTCCTCGGCTGCAGCACACAGTTCGGCGAACTCAGCCGCATGACTCAGTTCAAGGACAAGAGCCAGCGTCACGCAGATGACGTAAACGCAGGTCTCTTTACCTATCCCGTTCTCATGGCTTCCGATATTCTCGCTTATAACGCTGATTTCGTTCCCGTAGGGATCGACCAGAAGCAGCACCTTGAACTTGCAAGAAATATCGCTCAGCGTTTCAACCAGCGTTACGGCGACTTCTTCACTCTCCCCGAGCCGTACATCATTGATGTAGGCGCAAAGGTAATGTCGCTTCAGGATCCTACCAAGAAGATGTCCAAGTCTGACGAGAATCCCAATGCCTGCATTCTCATTCTTGACGACAAGGACACGATAATCCGTAAGTTCAAGCGCGCTGTTACCGACAGCGAGGCTGAGGTATGCTACCGTGAGGGCAAGGACGGCGTAAACAATCTTATGTCAATCTACTCGTGCGTAACAGGCAAGAACTTCGACGAGATCGAGTCTGAATTCAAGGGCAAGGGCTACGGCGACTTCAAGGTCGCTGTCGGCGAGGCTGTTGCTGATAATCTCGCTCCTGTCCGTACCGAATTCGACCGCCTTATCTCCGACAAGGCTTACCTCAAGGAGTGCTACACCGCCGGAGCTGCAAAGGCTCAGAAGTATTCACAGCGGATCGTATCAAAGGTTTACCATAAAGTAGGCTTTGTAGACTTCAGATAACCGCTGTTCGTGGTTATATTTAACAAATCATACAAAACAGTTTGGTTATATTGTGCCAAAGTAACAAAGTTATAAAAACCTATTGCAATTTCCCGAATTATAGGGTATTATAGTATTCAAGGCGTATCCGAAAACTCGGTTTGTTTGGACTGTGCGCAACAATTGCAAAGCTTATACTGCGCTTAATTCAAAGGGAAAGAGTTTTCGGGTACGCCCGAGCACGCTTTTTTTAAGGAAGTGTTTCTTATGGTTGATTTTCAGCAAAAAAGTAACTACTCTATTGACGACCTTATCGAAATCGTGAAGCTGCTGCGCGGCGAGGGCGGCTGCCCTTGGGACAGAGAGCAGACTCACGAATCTATAAAGGCTGATTTCATTGAGGAGACCTGCGAGGCTATTGAGGCTATCGACCTCAAGGATACAGATCTGCTACGCGAGGAACTCGGTGACGTTCTTTTGCAGGTAGTTTTTCATTGCAGACTTGAAGAAGAAGTCGGTTCGTTCAGATTCGACGACATCTGCGACGGTATCTGCAAAAAGCTAATCGTTCGCCACCCGCACGTTTTCGGCAGCGTTCAGGCCGACAACACGGATCAGGTACTCAAAAACTGGGACGCTATCAAAATGCAGACCAAGGGTCAGGAGTCATACACGGATACGCTCACAAGCGTTGCAAAGTCGCTCCCTGCTCTCATGAGAGCGCAGAAGGTCGGCAAACGTGCAATGCGCGCAGGCATGGACTTCCGCACTGCTCAGGACGCTATCGACTGCATTGCAAATGAAAAGGCTGAACTTGACGCAGCCGTTGCAAATGGAGACAAGAAGAATATCGAGGAGGAACTCGGCGACCTTCTGTTCTCATGCGTTAACGCTGCACGTCATCTCGGAGTTGATGCGGAGCTTGCACTCAAAGCTTCCACAGAAAAATTCATCAACCGCTTTTCTGTTACGGAAGAGCTTACTAAGGCTGAAGGTCTTAACATGAAAGAGCTCCCGATAGAGGAACTTGACCTCTACTGGGATAAAGCTAAATCTATTATCAATAACACGGAGGAAAATAATAATGACTAAAACAGAACTCATCAGCTCTATCGCTGACAAGGCTAACTGCACCAAGAAGGACGCTACTGCTGCTCTCGATGCTGTTCTCGCATCTATCGAGGAAGCTCTCGTAAACGGCGATAAGGTTTCTATAACAGGCTTCGGCACATTCGAGGTTCGTGAGAGAAGCGAGAGAAAGGGTATCAACCCCAGAACCAAGGCTGAGATGATCTGCCCTGCTTCTAAGGCACCCGCTTTCAAGGCTGGCAGAGCACTCAAGGAAGCTGTCAACAAGTAAGAGCTGGATCAGTTCTGCGGAGTTTTCCGCTGAAAGGAGATTCGCACTATGAGACTTGACAAGTATCTCAAGGTTACGCGCCTTATCAAGCGCAGAACCATCGCCAACGAAGCTTGCGACGCAGAAAAGGTTTTGGTAAACGGCAAAGCCGCACGCGCATCTTATGATGTAAAGGTGGGCGACATAATCGAAATCAATATAGGAACACGTCCGCTCAAGGTCAAGGTGCTCAATGTTACCGAGCACGCAACCAAAGAGACTGCCGCTGATAATTACACGGTCATTGACTGAGTTCCCGAATCAATCCTGAGAAATATGATTCTCAGGATTTTTTATTGCACGAAAAAGCGCCCCGATTCTCTATCGGAGCGCCGCAAATTATTTTGTATTATGAATATCCCAGCGGAACGAAGTGAGCTTCGCCGCTCTTGTGTTGTCAAGCATATTGTTGTACTCAAGCTTTGCAAGATCGAGATAGCGGTAATTGGTCTTTTCTTCCTTATTTCCGCCGAAAATCCCCTTGATCTTGGAGAAAGCTCCGCCCGGCGACTTCTGAATTACAGCACCGAGACGATGATGTTCACGCATAAATGCTATGATATCAGCAGCCGTTGTGAGCAACTTATCGCTTACGTTGTAGATTCCCGCATAAGACATATCGTCCGCATTCTTTGCAAAGCAGAGAATGAAGTCAACGAGGTTGTGGACGCAGCACATCTGGAATCCGTACTGACCCTTACCGTAGACGAATTTTGTGCCGTCTCTCGGGTCGGTGATCTTTGAAACGAGATTATCCGTGAAATTGAGAGTGTACACGGGTGCAGATCTCGTAATGCAAACCATGACCTTCTTGTGGTGAGCCATTTCCGCAATGAGAGCTTTTTCCGACTCATGCTTCATCTTTGCGTAATTGGTAACTATTTTAAGGTCGCTGTCCTCGCGGAGCGGTTCGCGGGTCTTGGGGAAGTCATACACCTGATCTGTGCTGAGAAGAATAACCTTCTTGACATTTTCTGTCATTGCATAGCGATAAATGAACTTATCGCACTGCGCGGACTCGTTTACCTCTTTATCGGTAACTATCGGGCCGAGATCATTATCAACTGTGCAGGCGGCATGAATAAAAACGTCTATCTGATTATTCTCAAAAATTTCGGCAATTGTATTCTTATCGGTCGGTGCAGCCTGAATGAAGGAATAGTGAAGCTTACCCTGATTATAAATTCCCTCTTCTCTGTCAACGGCAATGACCTCAAAACCCTTTTTGAGAAGTCCGGAGCAGATATGCTGACCAATGAGTCCGCAGCCTCCGGTTACAAGAACTGTTTCCATAACATAACCTCCTTTCTATATATTACTATTTACTAACTATAGTATTATACCATAAAATCACAAATAAAGCAATAGGCGCGCTGTATCTTTTTTGCTGAAATGCAAAATATCCGCGCACTATTGCTTGTGTAATTTATCGGTAAGATTTATTCTGAGACTTTACCGCTGTTTATTTCATCAAGGTAAGTCTGAACAGTAGCGGCGATAGAATCGTATGTCTCGCTCCACGGTGTACCTCTTGTTGTAAGACGCAGGCTGCTGTCAAGGAGGTCGCTGCAGTCGGTGGAAACGCCCTTGGAGATATCAATAACAGGATTTGCGTCAGCGAGTTCCTGCATACTGTTCTTCATCTCGACCATTTCGTCAGTCCAGCCATAGTCCTCTAACATCTGCTCATCGGCGATCTTTCTTGTATCCTCGTCAATAAGAACGAATCTCTTGCAGTCGAGATACTTTGCAACTCCCTCGGGGTTGCTACCGCCTGCTACGAACATATAAGCCTCCATGCCCGTAGGAATGTAGTACTCGTCAGCCTCGGGATCCTTCGGCATCGGAACAAAGAATGCGTCCTCGCCGTATGTCTTTGTCCACTGTTCCTTTTCTGTGTAGAACGTATACAGACCAACGGGGTAGAACAGGAGCTTTCCTTCGCCGATAAACGAGGGCTTGGCCTCCCAGCCGTAGTCGCCTACGCCGATCGCAATGCAATTATTGGTGTAGAGGTCGTACATCCAGTTCTGAACGCGCTCCATTTCGGGAGTACCGATATTGCTTACGAGTTTGCCGTCCTCAAGGCTTACAGGGGGAATACCGATAGTGTTCATGAGTCCGAACTCAAACCACCAGCCGTCAATACCGTATTTCTGATTATCGGGATCAACGAACTTTTCAAGCATATCCTGGAAAGTGTCCCATGTCCAGTTGCCGTCAGCATAAAGCTGAGCGGGGTCTTCAAGGCCTGCCTCTGCAACAGTCTTTCTGTTGTAAACGACTGCAACATTGTCGCCGGTAGCTTGAACTGCGCAAACGTAATGCTTGCCGTCCCAGATAAAGCTGTCGTTGAGATCCTCAACGTCCTCCCAAAGTTCCGAGCTGAAGTCGATATAATCATCAACAGGAGCAAACATACCTCTTACCGCGCCCTTCGGGAACGCGTCGAGGTTTCCGCCGTAGAAGAAATCAATTCCCTCGTCAGAACTGATATACTCGGCAAGCTTGTCGTAGCGGTTTGCGTAAGTACACTGGTAGAACTTTACCGAGCCGCCGTAACGCTCCTGAAAAACTGCAAGGTCGGTGGGAACATTCTTACCGGAAGCATCAGGGTTGATGTCCCAGTCAGAGAGCCACTTGATCTCGCCGTTTTCGAGCTTATCGCCTGTAAGAAGGTCGCTTTCGGCAGCGTTGTTGTGGATCTCCTCACGCTTTGAGGAATCAAGTTCCTTGTAGGAAATGCTTTCAGAACTGCTCTTACTGCTTCCACAGCCTATAACAGAACTGCTCTTACTGCTTCCACAGCCTATAAAAGATACCGACATCGCAGCAATAAGCAATGCGGAAATGAATGCTCTTGTTTTTTTCATCTGTAAACTCCTTTTGACCGCTTGAGGAAACGGAAATTGAATTAGGTCGTGTTGACGCTAAGCCTAACAACGCATCTTTTCGGCAAAATTTCACGCATCCTGCGTTAAAAAGTCTTGACAGGCGACAGCCTGCCTGCGACTTTTTGCCTTGTCTACGTAAAATTTATGCTCGAAAATCTGCATATTATCTTAGTGTCAACACTTCCTAAATTGATTCATACGTTATTAAAATAATTATAGCATTTTAGTGCTATATGTGTCAATGCTCATTTTACATAGAAATTCAAGCCAAAATCGGTCATATTGCCAAAAAGCGGAAAGTGAAAATATAACAATATATAATCTCACCTGCGGCTTCCACAGGAGTTTTTTGTGTATGCAAAGGCACAGCTCTCGCGCATATTGCAGATCGCACAGCCTCTTGCTCCGCGGTTAAGCTTTGAATCGGATATGCCGATTATCGCTGTAACCGACTTTGACGGCAGCAGGAGCATACTATCGGTAAGCGTCAGGCCTATCCTTCGCTGAGCGTTCAGAGCGCGCAGGATATCCCCTTGCAGCGTGATCGGCAGATCTCCGTATCCGGGGCTGAATCTCCACGTTCTGTACGGAGCGTCAATACGCTGAAAAATCTCGTCCTCCGCATTGTTGCAGACCTGTTCGATAGCCGCGCTGCAAAGGCAGTCCGCCGCGAGAGACTCCGCCATGTCCGTTACAGCAGTCTGACGGATAAGCTTATCCGCCTCCCCCGACAGAGTTGCCGCGAGGATCACGGCTTTTGTGCAGCCACTCAGATGCCTTCTGATCGACTCCCCTGTAAAAAGTGACGGAATGCTGCCTAAGCGCACTCCGCCCTCCTCAAAGGAAATATCCGTAACAATGTAAACGTAGTTCGGACGAACCGTCCTGCGCACTATCGGCTCTACCCTGTCAAGAAGCTCCAGTACCGCACCGTCCGGCGCGCCCTTTACGCCCATGTAGCGAGCCGCCTCGTACTTGTCAATCGGTCTTAGCTCCATTATTCACCCAGTACGCCCGACACGGCTTCGCTGATCTTCCGCGCAACATAGGCATTATTCATCGAGTAGAGGTGGATTCCGTCAACGTCGCTTGCCGCAAGGTCTACTATCTGATTGATAGCGTAGGCAATTCCCGCATCGCGCATAGCTTCGGGATTCTGACCGTACTTCTGCATGATTTTCACAAACTTGTGCGGCAGGCTTGCTCCGCAGGTAGTGACCATTCTCTCGATCTGGTTCTTGTTGACCACGGGCATGATACCCGCTTCGATTGGCACATTTATTCCAGCCTTGACCGCCTTGTCGCGGAAATTGTAGAAATATTCATTATCGAAGAAAAGCTGTGTTATCAGGTGATCTGCGCCCGAATCCACCTTTTTTCTGAGGTTCTCGATATCCTCGTCAAGCGTTTCGGAGTCCGGATGTCCCTCGGGGTAACAAGCGCCTGCAACGTCAAAGTCTCCCCTAGTCTTTATGTAGGGAATAAGGTCGCTTGCGTGGCTGAATTGCTTTACCGGCGTAATATCGGGATTGATGTCGCCTCTGAGAGCGAGGATATTCTCGATCCCGCGGCTTTTTGCCTCATCGAGAGCCGAATCTATCTCCTCCTTGGTAAAATTAATGCACGGGAGGTGGAGCATCGGTATAATGCCGTTTTCACTGATCTTGGAGGCAATATCGAGTGCATAGCGGCTGTTTCCGCTGCCGCCTGCGCCGAATGTAACGCTGATGAAGTCGGGGTGGATATCGCCCAACTCCTCAAGTGTCTTGTATATCACGTCAACTGAACTGGTCTTTTTCGGAGGGAACACCTCAAGCGAAAATATGGTTTTCTTGTCAAATAATTCTCTGATTTTCATAAATTAACTCCTTGATATTTAATCTATCGACCAATCTATCTCACTCATTCCGTTTGCGCGCAGAAACGCATTGCACTGAGAGAAATGCCGACATCCGAAAAATCCGTTGTATGCCGAGAGCGGACTCGGGTGAGCAGATTTGAGCACGAGGTGTGCCTTGTTGGTTATGAACTGCTGCTTTGACTTGGCGTCTCCGCCCCAAAGCATGAACACCATTGGCTTTTCGCGCTCGTTAAGCAGCTTTATTACATCGGTAGTGAAGTTTTCCCAGCCGAGACCGTGGTGGCTGCGTGCGCAGTTAGCTCTCACGGTCAGGACGGAATTGAGCAGCAGAACGCCTTCCTGCGCCCATTTCGTGAGATCACCATGCTTGCCAAGATTATCAATGCCTACATCGTCGCGGATCTCCTTGAAAATATTCACGAGTGACGGCGGCGGAGCAACTCCCTTACGCACTGAAAAACTTAGCCCGTGAGCCTGACCCTCGCCGTGATATGGATCCTGACCGATTATAACGCACTTTACATCATTATATGACGTAAGTTTCATTGCGTTAAAAATATCGTACATTCCGGGAAATATCCGCTGTGTGCGGTATTCGTTAATGAGATTCTGCCTGAGCCGCAGGTAGTAATCTTTCTTGAATTCGTCTTTCAGCAGTTCGTCCCAATCATTATTAAAATTAACCATAACAACCTCTGAATTTACAAAATAGGGCGGCATACAGCCGCCCGTGAACTTTAGTTATAAACCGTGTCCTCGTAAAATTTGAACTTTACAAGCGTATTTCTCTTATATGTAAGTGAACCCTGCTGATTGAACGGAACCTTGTTGTAAGCTTCGGGCGAACACTCTATTTTCAGCTTCTGTCCCTTGCGCGTAACAAAAACAAGTTCATAGTACGCGTCAACAAGCTTTTCCTGACCCGTACTCTCGATTATACGGAGTCGGTCGTCACTCTTACGGATAAGTGTAGCCATTTCAACAATAGGCTCGGAGGTTCTCTTTTGCACAAACTCTTTTTCAGCATTGTGCTGTCTGTCCGTCTGTCGCTGAGTACCCGAAGGCGACTCTCCGTCCTCGTCAGATTGTTCCTCAAGGAAAAATGACAATAATTTTCTGAACGGACTCTTTCCGCTAAAAATGATGATTACCAGTATCAGTATTACTGCAATCGCAGCGAGAAGAATCAGCAGATTTTTTAGTGGTTCTGACATTAATGTCTATTTTCCTTTCTTAGTTAATACCGTCGGGATTGAGCTTTGTGAAATTCCAACTGTCCTCACACATCTCATCAATTCCGAGTTTGGCTGTCCAGCCGAAAAGCTCCTTTGCTCTGGAAGCGTCAGCGAAACAGGTTGCAATATCACCAGCACGGCGGGGAGCGATCCTATACGGGATCGGCTTTCCGCAAGCCTTTTCGTAAGCCGCAACAACTTCAAGCACGCTCGAACCGTTGCCTGTTCCAAGATTTACAGCCTCAAAGCCCTTGTGCTTTGCAGCGTAGTCGATAGCGCATACATGACCTGCCGCAAGGTCACAGACGTGAATGTAGTCTCTCACACCTGTTCCGTCAGGAGTATCATAGTCGTTGCCGAAAACATTTAGCTGTTCAAGCTTACCCGAAGCGACCTGAGCAATATAAGGAACAAGGTTGTTCGGAATACCGTTGGGGTCTTCGCCAAGGAGTCCGCTCTTGTGCGCACCAATGGGGTTGAAATAGCGGAGCGCAACTGCACCGAACTCGCTGTCAGCCACGCAAACGTCGCGCAAGATCTGCTCGATCATAACCTTAGTATAACCATAGGGGTTCGTTGCAGAAGTAGGCATATCCTCGGTGTACGGAGCCTTGTTATTCATTCCGTAAACTGTCGCAGAGGACGAGAAAACAATTTTCTTACAGCCGTGCTCGCGCATGACCCTAAGCAGGATCAAAGTACCGTAAATGTTGTTTGTGTAATATTCAAGCGGTTTCTGGACGGATTCACCGACAGCCTTAAGACCTGCAAAGTGAATCACCGCGTCTATTTCGTTCTCGTCAAAAATTTTCGTTGAAGCCTCATAATCGCAGATGTCCGCCTTGTAAAACTGTACGGATCTTCCGCTGATCTTCTCAATTCTTCTTACTGCTGCTTCCTTGGAGTTACTGAGATTATCCATGATAATAACCTCATAGCCGTTTGCAAGCAGCTCAACGCAAGTATGGCTTCCAATAAATCCGGAACCGCCGGTTACAAGTATTTTTCCCATATGGACCTCCAAAAAATTTTTTTCAATGCTATTATAACACAAAAGAATGAATAAATCAACAATACAGAGAAAAAAATTTCGGGTCGGGAGCTTTTCTTGCAAAATCGCCAAATTTATGCTATACTGATAGTGCTGATTTCAGATTTTCAGGAGGCTGTTATGCAAAAAATTCTTGGATATTTACGAAAAGCCGTTCAAAGATACGATATGCTCAGTGACGACGACCGCGTCTGTGTCGGAGTTTCCGGCGGCAAGGACAGCGTTGTTCTTCTCTATGGGCTGACACTGATGAAGCGTTTTATAGGGATCGATTATCAGGTTGTCGGTCTCACTCTTGACCCGAATTTTGGCGGAGTTCAGACAGATTATTCGCCCGTTACGGACTTTTGCGCAACTCATGACATTGAGTATCACGTTGTGCAAACGCAAATCGGTGAAATAGTTTTCGATATTCGCAAAGAGCCGAATCCTTGCAGTCTCTGCGCAAGAATGCGCCGCGGAGCTTTACACAATTACGCCGTGGAACTTGGCTGCAATAAGATCGCGCTCGGACATAACTACGACGACGCTGTTGAAACTTTCATCATGAATCTTTTCACCGAAGGAAGGATCGGCTGTTTTTCGCCGACTAATCCGCTCGAAAACATGGGACTCGAATTAATTCGTCCGCTTGTCCTCGCGCCGGAACGTGAAATACGAAAGGCTGCACGAAAGAATGAACTGCCAATAGTTAAGTCAAAATGTCCCGCAGACGGTCACACCAACCGACAGCGAACCAAGGAGTTCCTTGCGGAAATGGAACGAAAAGACCGCGGCTTCAAGGACAGGATATTCGGGGCGATGTGCCGCGGAAATATCGACGGCTGGGGCGGCTCAGAAAATCAAACATAAAAAAATCCCCTCCTTACGGAGAGGATTTTTTATTTATTGAAGCAATTTGGAATAATTAATTATTCCTCGTCCTTTCTTCTGAGAACGAATGCAGTACCAACTGCAACTGCAAGACCTGCAACTGCAACGCCTACGCCTGCAACGCCTGTCTTAGGTGAGTTACCAGCGGGCTTAGCTGTTGTAGTGGGCTTAGCTGTTGTAGTGGGCTTAGCTGTAGTTGTTGTGCCGGGCTTAGCTGTTGTAGTTGTGCCAGGCTTAGCTGTTGTAGCTGCTGTAGTAGTTGTTGTAGTTGTTGTCTCAGGAGCAGCTGTTGTAGTTGTTGTTGTCTCAGGCTCCTCTTCCTTGATGTAGATGTAGCCGTCAGCCTCAGGGTGATCAGCAAGCTTAGGATCGGGATTTGTGTTTGTTGAGTTGTAGATACCCTTTGTGAAGAGGTAAGCTTCGTTGTTCTTAGAATCAGCTGTCTCAGCAAGAGCGTTGTCGTTCTCGTCGTTACCAGCCATTCTGAAGATATCGCCATCCTGTGCCTCAACATCGAGGTAGTAAACATCGCCAGGCTGAGCATCAGCAGGAACAGTTACATCAAATGTAAGGAATGTACCATTCTTACCCTTGTTGCGATCGCCAGCAGTTGTAATAACAAAACCGCTGCCGTTCTCAACGAGAGCATAACCAAGCTTGCTTGTTGCAGAGCCGAGTGTAGCAACTTCGTCATCCTCGTTAGGAACGAGTTTAAGACGTGAGTCAAAGTTGAAATGCATACCTGTTGATGCAAAGAAAGCCTCAGCAGAATTACTGTTAAGCTCTACAGATACTGTAACTGTATCGCCAGCCTTTGCCTCGTAGTTAGCAATTGTGAGTGTAGGCTTAGCTGTTGAAGCATCAGCATCAAAGCCATCCTTGATTGTGTAATCACCAGCAAAAGCTGACATAGAAGCTGCAGAAAGTGCAACAGCAGAAACTGCAACTGCAGAAAGAGCCTTCATTAAAGAATTCTTCTTCATAATGATTTATTTCCTTTCAAAAAATTAATTTATTTTATCTGCCGCCGTTGTGACGGCAGATAGAATGCGTTTTAATAATTACTTGTTGCCAAGAACAAGCTCCCAAAGTTCCTTGTCTGTAAGAGTGTTGTACTTCTCGTTTTCAGTAGCAGCTCTGTCAGCGGCAAATGTAAGGATGTAAGAAGAGTCAATTGAATTGAGTTCTGTGCCTCTGTCTTCCTTAGTCTTTGCTCTATCGCTAAGAGGAGCATTTACATCTGCAAGAAATGCAGCGAACTGTTCATAAGCAGGATCATTCTTAGCTAGCTGGCTTGTTGAAAGAACTGTTTCCTCAGCAGACTGACCTGTAAGAAGGGTTGCATAGTAAGTAAGGATCGCAGATGCGTCAACAGCGTCAACCTTATTGTCGAGGTTTGCATCGCCCTTTACGCCGATGTATGCCTTAACAGTGATCTTCTCTCCAGCCTCGTTTGCAAGAGCAGCACCGTTTGCAAGGAGAACTGTGCCGTCAGGAGCAGTGATGTCCTCGCCCTCGTAAGTAAGGGTTACATCATAATCAAAGCCGTCTGTTCTGTCTGCAACATATGTGTTTTCAGGAGTTGCATCGCCAAAACCAATGTTTGCGATATCAATATCTTCCTCTACAGGATCGCCAACAGAAACAACGTTGCCTTCCTCATCTGTAGTAACATCAACGTAAGAAACGTGAACCTTAGCGTTCTTAACCTGTTCCTCACTGAATGTCTCCTCAGTGTTGAGGTAGAAAGCATAATCTGTATCAGCTGTTACATAGTAAGTACTTACACTTGTAACTACATTAGTAGTTGTTGTGGTAGTTGTAGTAGTTGTAGTAGTTGTAGTAGTTGTAGTAGTTGTATTCGACGATGTTGTGGTTGTAGATGTAGTTGTTGTATCTGATGATGAAGTTGTAGTTGCAGATGTAGTTGTTGTATCAGACGATGTTGTGGTTGCAGATGTAGTTGTTGTATTCGATGATGACGTTGTAGTTGCAGATGTAGTTGTTGTATCTGATGATGTTGTAGTTGTTGAAGTTGTTGTCGTTGTATCACCTGTTGTTGTAGTAGTTGTAGTCTCAGTTACGAGAATTCTCTTAACTTCAACAGATACAGAACTTGCATCAGCAGCCTTTATGCCGCCGAAATCAACAACGCCTGTGATCTCCTTGTAAGAATCAACAAATACATTGCCCTGTGCCTCAACGTAAGCCTTAACAGCTTCCTTCTCAGCATCCTCAAATCTGCCTGAAAGTGAACCTACACCGCCAGCGATCGAGTAATCAACATTTGTGAGTGAGTCAAGGAATGCACCGAGTGTTGCTGCATCAACATCAACTGTGTAAGGTGAAGCCGCTGCATTGATCTGAGCGAGTGCATTGTTGTAAAGTCCGCCTACTGTGTTTGTAGCGAGAACCTCAGAAGCAGTAGAACCTGTGAAAGTCTTATTGTAGTTCTTCTTGAGGTAGTTCTTAGCAGTAGAAATAAGACCTGCAACATTTGTATCTGTCTTTGATCTGTTAGCTGTGAATACCTTGCCTAAATTCTTTGTTGCTGTATTGAACATATTAACGTATTCTGCCATTGCAGCATCTACGTCAGCCTTTACAGCATCCTTATCGATTCCGTCGATAGAATCAATAGTTGTGTAAGCTGTGTTCTTGAGTTCAGCAAGCTTGCCGGCAGCATATGTATTGATAACATCATAAACTGTGTATGTCTTGCCGTCTTCTGCTGCGAAAGCAACATCAACAGTGAACTTTGTGCCGCCTGCGAGCTCAGAAGTCTTGATAGTAACCTCTACTATACCTGAAATATCAACCTTTGCAAAGTCGATATTTGCAAGCTCGGGAGCATTGTACTTATCAGCAAGCTCCTTAACTCTCTTACCGAGAGCCTTGTTTACATCGCTCTGGAGAGCTGCTGCAAGGTTATTAACCTTAGCTGCAACAAGGATATCTCCGTCATCAGTTACTCTGTAAGCAACGCCTTCGACCTGAGCGAACATTGCCTTAGCAAGATCTGAATACTGACCAGCGCGCGAAGCAAGTGCGTTTGCAAAACCAGTGATGTCAAGTGTTCCTGTTGTATTTCCGTTTGAAACGATTTTGTCAAGAGCACTGCTAAGTGTAAGATTCCAATCAGACTTCTGATCAGCATCATCAGGAGCAATGTAGAGCATATTGTCAAGTGTAACAGAAGTGTCTGCACTTGCCTCAGCCTTAATCGCGTCTCCGGTCACCTTTACTGCATCAGTAGAAGCTGCAAAAGATGTACAGGTCAAGCACTGTGTGAGAGCGAGCGGAACAGTAGCAACTGCGGCAACGGCTCTCTTGAATAATGAATTCTTCATTGTTCTATACCTCTCTAACATATTTTTTGCTCTTTCTAAGCAGAAATTCTGTTCAATCCCCGCTCTTTGCAGAGCCGATTTCAGGCATACGGGCGCATTTACATACACCAATCCCCAAAATTCATAATTTCATTTTATCACATAAATGGAAATAAGTCAAGTTTAAAGGGGTATTTTTTTATAAAATAATTGAGGATTATTCAAAGGAGTTTTTGTGCTTATTTCACAAGTTGTACATAGCTTCCGTTTTACATATTTCTGCGAAAAACCATTGTTTTTCGTCTGTGTACAGTATACCACCATAGGCCGAAAGTGTCAATATGGAATTGCTGCCATAAGTCTTTCCATTATAAGAAAAAGCAGACCCGAAGGTCTGCTTTTCTAAACATATTACAGATTAACCCTTAAATCTGTCCGGAACAACGTAATCCCAGAGCTGCTGATCATCCATCTGGTTGAAGATCGGGTTAGATGTTGCAATACGGTCTGCATAGAATGTGAGGATATAAGATGCGTCACGAGAGTCGATCGCTGCGCCTGTCTCCAGGTTTGTTCTATCGGCTCTTGTAAGCTTCCAGTTGTCCTCTGCCCACTCATTTGCATTAACGTCAGCAAGTAATGCTGCGAGGTTATCAAGCTTATCATCAGGGCCTGTTACCAGTTTGCTCGTTGAAAGCTGACGGGTTTCAGGAGTATAGTTAACAGTCATGATGTTTGCGTAGTATGTGAGTATCGCAGAAGAGTCTCTTGAGTCAACAATGTTGTTGAGGTCAGTATCGCCCTTTACACCAATGTAAGCTTCAATTGTAAGAGGTTCACCGGCGTTGCCGTCAGTGCTCTTAGCTCTGAGCTGGATATTTGTTGTATCGTCGAGCTGATAGTAAACAGGTACATTGTAGATGAACTCATCACGAGTAGGTGTGCCTGCATGGTCTCTTGCTGTGTACTGTGTATAAGGTGTTTCGCCATTGAAGTTGATCTTTGAAGGATCAGCGTCTACTTTAACTGTTTCACCATTGCTGAGAACGTTGTAGAGCTTGATGCTTGTGATCTGATTCTTGGAGAAGCCGCCTTCAACACCGTTAGCGCGAGTGCCGTTATCGTGGCTGAAGTAGTAACCTTCAGTTGTATCGATCTCAGCATAAACCTCAACTACAGAAGTTGTGGTTGTTGTGGTTGTGCCACTGGTAGTTGTAGTTGTTGTTGTAGTTGTGCCGGAAGTTGTTGTTGATGTTGTAGTTGTTGTGCCAGAAGTTGTTGTGCTTGTAGTTGTAGAAGTTGTTGTAGTTGTTGCGTCAGCAGTTGTTGTTGATGTTGTAGTTGTTGTGGTAGTAGTTGTTGTGGTAGTGGTAGTTGTAGTTGTTGTGGGAGCTTCAATGATGATCGCACCATTATAAGTAATAATGCTGCTTGTTATATCATTGCCGTTCTCGTCGCTTACAAAGAGGTCGCTGATTGTTACAGGATATCTGCCTGCTGCACAATCATCAGGAACCTTGTATGTAAGAGTGATTACATCAGCGTCATTAGCGCCTGCTGTTGCAGAACCCATAGCGTCAGCAAATGCGAATTCCTTTGTGGAATCGTTTGCTACGAGAGTGTCGTCGTAAGCTACAGAGCCTTCAGCCGAAACATATTCGATCGGGCTTGCATTGTTGATTACGAACTGAGCACCGCCGATCTTGAGACCAACGTTTCTGTTGTCAACAACCTTAACGTTGAGCTTTACTGTATCACCGGGCTTAGCAGTTACTGTTTCAGCTCTCCAGATGATAGCACCTTCCTGAGTTGTAACAGTAGTTGTTGTAGTTGTGGTTGTAGTAGTTGTTGTGCTTGTTGTTGTAGAAGTTGTAGTTGATGTAGTTGTGCTTGTGGTAGTTGTTGTAGAAGTTGTAGTTGTAGTAGTTGTTGTATCCTCAACAACAATAATCTTACCGTCAACAAGCTTTACCATTGAAGTGATGTCTCTGCCGTACTCATCAGAGATGAATGCGTTAGACCACTCAACGGGATATTCGCCAGCCTTGCAGTCCTTAGGAACTGTGTATGTGAGCTTGAGAACTACAGAACCGTCAGTTGCTGCAGTACCCTTGCCGTCAACATTAGCGAATGCAAATTCCTTTGTGGAATCGTTAGCAACGAGAGTATCTCCGTAAGCAGAAGAACCTGTTGCAGCAACGTAGCCGATAGGATCAGCGGCGTTGATATTGAACTGAGCGCCTGCTACAGGGAGTCCGGGAACCGAGCTGTCTGAAACGAGTACTTCCATTTCAACAACATCACCGGGTCTTGCTACCTTCTCAGGAATTGTCCATGTAACTTCGCCTTCAATTGTTGTATCCTCTACTGTGATGAGACCGTCAACGAGTGAGATCTGATCTGTGAGAGAATTTCCGTTTGTGTCGCTGATGAATGCATCAGACCACTTAACAGGATATTCGCCTGCAGGGCAATTGTCAGGAACTGTGTATGTAAGTGTGAGAACGACTGAGCCGTCCGCAGCAGCTACACCATTACCTACGCCATTGCCGAAAGCAAATTCCTTGAGAGAATCGTTAGAAACGACCTTTGAATCATAAGCTGTAGTTCCATCGATCGAAACATACTCGATAGGAGAAGCAGCGTTGATATTGAACTGTGCACCGGCTACAGGAAGAGCAGCTCCGTCAGGATCAGAAACGATAGCTCTGAGTGATACTGTCTCGCCCGGCTTAGCAGTTACCTTATCGAGAACCCATGCGATCTCACCGTCAAACTTAGGAGCCTTAACGATGATAGCGCCGTCTGTAAGAGTAACCTTATCCGTTACATCCAGTCCGTTTGTGTCTGTGATAAATGCGTTATCCCATGTTACAGGATATGTTCCGTCAGCAGTGCCGTTCGGAACTGTGTAAGTAAGAGTAAGAACAACATCGTCATTCTTAGCTGTAACGCCGTTGCCTACGCCCTGACCGAATGCGAATTCCTGAGTATCGTTGTTAGCAACGAGTGTGGAATCGTAAGCAGCAGAACCTGTAGCCGAGTTGTACTCGATAGGTGAAGCAGCGTCAACATCGAACTGAGCACCGGCAACTGAGAGTGAAGAACCCTTAACAGTAACGTCCATAGTTACCTTATCGCCGGGCTGAGCCTCAACAGTAGGAATTACCCACTCAACTGTACCAGTAGCAGGAAGAACTGTTGTTGTGGTAGTAGTTGTAGCAGCGGCTGTTGTAGTTGTTGTTGCTCTTGAAGTTGTTGTGCTTGTAGTAGTTGTAGTGGTTGTTGTGGTAGTAATAGCCTTAGTTGTTGTAGATGTTGTTGTAACATCGTCTTCAACTGTGATTATACCATTAAGAACTTCTGTGTTCCAAGTAGCAGATCTGTTGCCCTTAAAGATCTTAGCATCTGTAATGCTGATCTTGTAATCTCCTGCAGGTGTGTTCTCAGGAACAGATACTGAAACGATCATAAGAGCATCGTCTGATCTGATTACTGAAGGTTCACTATCTACGAGAGATGTGAAGTTCATCTTCTTAGTTGCCAGGTTAACCATAACATCACGGTCATCAAGAGCGGGTGAGTAATCTAAGAGCTCTGTAATCTCAAGCGGAGATTCGATCGCATATGTTACGTCACCTGCTGAAACAGCGTTGTTGTGACAGTCGATCTTTACTTCAACGTCGAATGTCTGACCGGGCTTGACCTTGTAATTACCAAGGTCGAGTGAAACCTCAGCATCAGCCTTTTTGTTAGCAGCAACACCCGATACTTCACCTATACTAACGTTAGGCTGCACAGCAGTCATACCACCGGCAGCACTAACAGGTGAAGTAAATGCACCTGTCATGAGCGTTAAGCTCATGACAACGGATGTAACTGCTGAAAGCAGTTTCTTCATCGTGCATTTCCTTTCCGAGCATTAAGCTCTATTTAATTTAATATTTAAAGCTTAGCCCTGAACAGGGAGAGTTACAAGGTGAACGATAGACTTGATGATAGCATCAGAGTCAGCAGATGTGATGTCCTTGCCAGCCTTAGGATTGAAGCAGTCTGCATTGAGAGCGCCCTGTGCTGTGAGGTTGTAGGACTTGTTGTCTGCGAGCCACTTGTTAAGGAGAACAACGTCAGCAACATTTACCTTGCCATCGCAGTTTGTATCACCATAGTTAGGTGTACCGGAAACTGTTGTTGTAGATGTTGTAGTTGTGGAAGTTGTTGTCTTAGAAGATGTTGTGCTTGAAGATGTTGTAGAAGTTTTTGTAGTTGTTGCCGAAGAAGTTGTGGTTGTAGTAGCTGGTGTATCGCCCTCAACTGTAATTGTACCATTAAGGATCTCTGTGTTCCAAGTATCAGATCTGTTGCCCTTAAAGATCTTAGCATCTGTAATGCTGATCTTGTAATCTCCTGCAGGTGTGTTCTCAGGAACAGATACTGAAACGATCATAAGAGCATCGTCTGATCTGATTACTGAAGGTTCACTATCTACGAGAGATGTGAAATTCATCTTCTTAGTTGCCAGGTTAACCATAACATCACGGTCATCAAGAGCGGGTGAGTAATTTAAGAGCTCTGTGATCTCAAGGGGAGATTCGATCGCGTATGTTACGTCACCTGCTGAAACAGCGTTGTTGTGGCAGTCGATCTTTACTTCAACGTCGAATGTCTGACCGGGCTTAACCTTGTAGTTGCCAAGGTCGAGTGAGATCTCTGCATCGCCTGTTGAAGTAGCTGTAGTTGTTGTAGTTACTACAGGTGCTGCTGTAGTTGTAGTTGTTGTAGGTGTTTTTGTTGTAGTTGTTGTTGTGGGAGCACTATCGCCAACAACGATTGTCATTGTGTTGAGATCAAGGTTGCTGAGGTAGCCTTCGTAGTTAGCGAATCTGCCGGGATCCTTGTTCTCAATCATGCAGGAAGGATTGAGGTTCTTGCCGCTTGCATCTGTGTTGTAGTTACAGAAGTCAAGAGTGTATGTGCCCTCGCTGCCCTGAGGAATTGTAACATCAAATACAACGATCGGGAACTTATCAGATGTGTCACCGAGCCATTTATATGTATTAGTTGTTGTCCAAGTGTATCCAAGGTAAGCATTTTTAGTGCCTGCAGAGATCTGCTTGTCATCTACAGAAAGAATAGATGTACCGCCAGCCGGCTTGTAAACGCCTCTGCTGTTAACAGTGCCTGCGAAAGACATGAACTTCTTTGTGCTGATTGTACCAGCAGTAGTTGTGAACTCCTTGTTATTCGCGAAGTAGTTTGCACTTGTTTCATAACCCTTAAACTTAACGCCGCTTGCGTCTCCGTCCTCAGAATTTACTGTAAGCTGAACGCTGAAAGCTTCGGTATCAGGTGTGTTCTCTGAGAGATATATAGCGCAGGGGACTGTAACGTCACCAGCAGCGATATCTTCCTTAGAAACAGTTACCTTTGAGCCTTCCGATGCATACTTTGAATCGGAATCTGCATAGGCCTTGATAGAAAAGCCCTTCTTTGCGTCAGCAGCACTTGTTACAGCAGGTACTACTGAACCGATCATTGTTGCAGCCATACAGAGTGATGTGACTGCGGAAACTAATTTTTTCATGTGTAATAATTCCTTTCTTTAGGTTTTTACGCCTATTAATAACATAGATGGGTTTGTATTCCTTTGTAAGGGGGACAAATCAGATAATCGCTATCAAAGCTCTGCCTCTGTGATGAGCATAGCTACATACTTCTGGATCTTGAGAGCATCAGAAGGTGTAACTCCATCTCCGCCCATGTCATTGGTACCACCTGCGACATCGGCATTAATGACGCCCTGAGACGTGATGTGTGACTCGTCTGTTCCGTTTTCACCGTACTTGTCAGCGTTAGCGATTGACTGAAGTATGAGAACTGCATCCGAGAGATCGACCTTATCATCACAGTTTGCATCACCGCGAAGCTTATCGCCGACTGTAGTAGACGAACCTGAAGCAACCTTAATGCTGCCGTCAACAGTCTCTACAGCGAACTCAACAGCCGCATCGTCCTTGACATAGCCTGCAAAGATCGCAGCCTTGTCAGAAGAACCCGGATTTACTGTTCTGTCAATAGCAGTAACCTTGAGCGGAATCTCAGTACCTTCCTTAGCGGACGCAGAAACAGTACCGTGAATAGTACAGAATACTCCTGAGCCGTTAAGCCAGTAAGAAGAATCGTCAAGACCGGTCGACCAAACCAGATTTACATATCCCTCACTGTTGATAGATGCCTCGAAAACGGGGACAGATGAACTTGATCCATCAGCATCAGCAGCGCCTGTGTTTGCGAGTGCTCCCGCATCTACAGAATCAATTGTGATCAGGCTGCTGTCATAGGATACAGCAAAGTCTGTGGCCTGGATACCGGGTGCTGAAATGTCATTAAGAGATACATTCACGCTGAATTTCTCCCCCGCCTTTACCTCCTCATTACCGACGGAAATCTGCACAGTTTCGCCGGCAGCGGCAGGTACAACAGGGCAGACAGCAAGTGAAAGCATCGCAGCAGCAACAGCTCCGACGACTACCTTTTTTGTCTTCATTAATTTTTCCTCCTTCTTTATTAATAGTGTTATATAACTAAAGGAACTATCGCCCCTTTATTATATCATGCCTTGGAACAGCGGAATACCCCTCCGCTGATTCTGAAACCCGTGCAGCCAGATTCTCCAAAGACCCGACAGACACAGAGATCAATTATCGCTCATACATACAGACGAGACTCCGATGCGGAAAAGCTGTCAAAATCATTTTCAGGCAGCATATGTACACACCGCCGATGATATGCAGCAGATCCGGATCCTGAAAAGCACTCTGCAATCAGCGGCCCAATGCAACAAGCATCACACTGCCGTGATGAGATACCAATCCCGAATCTATATTTATTCATGATTTCATTATATATCAGGTCTAAAAAAAAGTAAATAGGTTTATACTGTTTTTGGTATTTTACATAAACAGTATATATTTTTTTTGCACGTTTTGCACAATCGAAAAATTCTGCAAAACGAGTGATAGGTGGGTTATTATTAACCAAAATTGAACAAATAAAATAATTTTGTGACAGTTTGGATCTAAACCCGCAAAAGAAACTGTAAAATCTTCATTCAGTCACTTTGCAATACCATTATATCATATAATTTTTCATTTTGCAATTACCAATTGTATCACTTCTGTACAGATTTACGCTTAGTTGTATTAGTTTCAAATTAAATGCAGGCTCGGAAACGACGTATTTACGGCATTTTCTAAGCTCTGCCAATTATTTTGGCGGTATTTTAGTCATTTAAACGAATTTTGCGCCTCAAATTTATGCGTTTTGACCATTTGGTCATTATTTATCCGATATGTATACACAGTTTTACAGGTTGTTTAATGAGTTTCTCGAATTCTGGAGCGCAATGAACTCCTCAGCAAGGCGCTTTGCCTCGTCATAAGAGGAAAGCTGATAGCACCTTCCGCGAAATTTCGCCGAACCGTAATAGTGATTCATGTACCATGCCGCGTGTTTTCTTGCCTCATGCATGGCAAGCTCCTCGTTCTTCTCGCTCATGTCCAGCATAAGCCTGATGTGTTCGAGCATTGTCTCCATGCGTGCCTCTATAGTAGGTTTTACATATTCCTTCTTATTATAATACGAACGTATCTCGTCAAAGACAAACGGGTTGCCGTAGCTTCCCCTGCCTATCATAACAAGGTCGCAGCCCGTCTGCTCATACATCGCAAGGCATGACTGCAAATCGGTAACATCTCCGCTTCCGATAACAGGAACGTTCACAGCCTCCTTGACCGCGCGAATCACGCCAAGGTCGCAGTTTCCGCCGTAGAACATATCCCTCGTTCTTCCGTGAACTGCAACGGCTGCCGCTCCGGCATTCTCAAGAGCCTTTGCCATTTGCGGAGCATTTACCGAGTCAAGGCTCCAGCCGCTCCTGATTTTAACAGTCACGGGAGTTTCAACCGCCGCCTTTGCCGTCGCTTCGCAGACCCTTGCCGCGAGATCAATATCCTTCATCAGAGCCGAGCCTGCACCTGTTCCCACGACTTTTGGCACGGGACAGCCCATATTTATGTCAATTATATCAGGCTCAAACCGCTTGACGATCTCAACGCCCTTCGCCATAAACTCTGGCTCACTGCCGAAAAGCTGAACCGCCATAGGACGCTCCTGAGAAGTTACCGTGCAAAGCTGTGCGGTTTTCTTGTCGCCGTAGACTATTCCTTTGGCGGAAACCATTTCGCTCACGACGTAAGCCGCGCCGAATCTTTTGCACATCAGGCGGTATGCGCGGTCGGCAACTCCTGCCATAGGCGCAAGAGCCGCGGTCTGCTCAATTTCAACATTTCCTATCTTAATTTTTCGGATCATTCGCCGCTCTCCGTACCCTTTTTCTCTTTGAAAACCAAAAGTTTGCTGAGAATGTAGTTTGCGATGAAGATAAGTACCTGACTGAGGAACGTGATGAGCGTTCTGTTGACTCCGAGCCAGTCAACAAACACAAGGAAGATAACCTCTTCCATGCCGAGTGTTGCAAGTCTTGCTCCGTAAAAAGAGAAAAAGACTTTCCAGAACTCAGAACTTGTATTTGTCTCATTCTTGAAAACATACTTCTTATTAGTAAAAAATGCAAAAGTCACGGCGCATATCCACGAGAAAACTACTCCTGCGGTACTCTCCCACTTAGGCTCGCCGGGGACAAGCGCAAACAGCAGAAGCTTTGTAACAATCGAGACTACGGTAGTAAGTCCGCCGAAAATTATGTACAGCCACTTTTCTTCATACTTATAATATATTTCCTGAAGCGGCTTCGGCAGAATCGAAACGCACGCCTTTATCAGTTTTTCCATTTTATCTTTCCTTTCAAAGCGTAGTATAGTCGGGACACATACTATATAATAGCAGGATTTTTACATTTTTTCAAGTCTTTTCACATAATTTTCCCTGCAAATAAACTCTGCGCGGAGCAATTTTCCGCGCAGTTCTTAAAAATTCGTGATCTGTACAGTTTTTTCTCAAATAAACATCGTGCTGAAACCGTGCTCGCGGGCATAGCGTTCAGCCTTTTTGCGGTTTATCTGCTTGAGCACCTTTATAGTCTGCTTGTGACCTTTTTTTATCTCGCTAAGCTCGATGTTCTCGCTTTCAAATTCAATTATCGAGACGTTGTAAACATTCTCACAGCCGCAGAATGCGTCCTCCTTGATGTCCTTTGTGAGATAGCTTATATGAAGCTCGCTTAGTTTCTGACAGCCGTAAAATGCCCAGTTTCCGATAGTTTTCACGGTTGACGGAATGGTTATATCCTCAAGCGAGCGGCACCACGAAAAGGCGCTCTCGCCGATATGCTGAACCGAGTTGGAAATGACCACCTTTTTCAGACTGTAGCACTCCGAAAACGCTGCGTTTCCTATCGACTCGACCGAGCCTGAAATAACGATCCTGCGCAGTTTCTTGCACGAGAAAAACGCGAGGTCGTTTATTTTTTCGAGATAAGCCGGAAGTACTACCTCCACAAGGCTGTTGCAGCGACCGAAAGCACCCTTGCCGATTTTCTTCACGGACGGCGGGAAATTGACTTCTTTCAGTTTAAGGCATTTGAGGAATGCGTTTTCGCCGATGAATTCGAGGTTTTGGGAGAAAACGACCTCCTCAAGGTTGAAACAGTGGCAGAACGCAAACTTATCCACGAACCGCACGCTGTCCGACATGATTATCTTTTTTACGGTCTCATTGCCGCGGAAAGCGTATTTTCCGACAGTTATGACCGTATCGGGAATAACTATCGTCTCAGTTGTGCCGACGTATTTCACAAGTGTTCCGTTCTTGTCGATAACCATGTTATTGATGTCGTCAGTCTCGATCTCACTCAAAACTTCCTTGTGTGTGCCGAGGTCGGAAATTTCAAGCGCAGGCTTTTTCACAGGTTCAGGAATCGTTTTCACCGCCGTTGTATCCACGGCAATTTTCTGCTTTTGCACAATTGGCTCTACGGCTGCGGCAGCCTTTGCGGGCAGTCTGCTTCCTGATTTAACTATCTCGTGCTTTTGCTCCAAAGGCTTTACAACGATTTCCTCCTCTATTTTTATTGTTTCGGATTTCTCCCCGGGGACTTTTTCCACCAACTTAACTGGCTCTGCCTTTTTCTCGGGAACTTTTTCCACCGACTTAACTGGTTCAGCCTTTTTCTCGGGGACTTTTTCAGCGGACTTCGCAGAAGCAGCTCTCGCCTTGACTGCCCTCACCTTTACCTTTTTTCCTCTTGGAGCATCGGCGGTTTTCTGTCCATTTTTCGGCTTTGCCACGTTCCCAACGGGAGCATGAGCCTCAAATCTATCTGAATCATTTCGGTTGACTGAGCTTTTATTGATCGACATAGTCTTACACTCCCTGAAAATATTTCGGCTGAACCGACGGATATATCATCAGGCAATAAAGTACAAACCGCCATTCGGTTTTGCATTCTATTGCCATAAAACACAAATTGACCCAATATGTTAATTGTATCATAATTTCTATAAAAAATCAACTATTTATTATACCGGTAACACTTATTTGTGCGAAATGTCAATACAACCGCCCGTATAGTCCGAAAATAAGCCATATCCCGATGATTCCCTTTCTCATATTTAGCATAATTGCACAAAGCGCAAAAAAGCACCGTATCTGCCTATGATACGGTGCTTGATATATCTTATCAGAGCTGGTCTGCAAGGTCGAGAACAAGTCTCTCGCTCTTTTCCCAGCCGAGGCAGGCGTCGGTGATGCTCTTGCCGTAGGTACACTCGGTAATCTTCTGGTTGCCGTCCTCGATATAGCTCTCGATCATCAGGCCCTTGACCAGGTTCTTGATGTCGTCCGAATGGCGGCGGCTGTGCAGAACCTCTTTCGCAATGCGGATCTGCTCCATATACTGCTTGCCGGAGTTGCTGTGGTTGGTATCCACAATGCAGGCGGGGTTCTTCAGGTTGCGCTTCATGTACAGCTCATACAGCAGGCGCAGATCCTCGTAATGGTAGTTGGGGATATTGGCACCGTGCTTGTTGGTAGCACCGCGCAGTACGGTGTGTGCCAGATCGTTGCCGTGGGTATTCACCTCCCATCCGGTATAGATGAAGGAGTGGGGGTGCTGTGCCGCATATACGGAGTTCAGCATTACGGAGAAATCTCCGCTGGTAGGATTCTTCATACCGGCAGCTACATCGAAGCCGCTGACGGTCAGACGATGCTGCTGATCCTCTACGGAACGGGCACCGATGGCCACATAGGAGAGGATATCGGATACATAACCCCAGTTCTCCGGGTATAACATTTCATCTGCGGCAGTGAGACCGGTCTCTTTGATAGCGCGGATGTGCATTTTACGCATGGCCATCAGACCTGCCAGGAAATCCGGTTTCTTCTCGGGATCGGGCTGGCTGGTGATACCCTTGTAGCCTTCGCCGGTGGTGCGGGGCTTGTTGGTGTAGATTCTGGGCACCAGGATCAGCTTGTCCTTAACTTTCTCATTCACTTTGGCAAGACGATTGACGTAATCACATACGGAATCTTCGTTATCGGCGGAGCAGGGCCCGATAATCACCAGAAACTTATTGCTTTTGCCGGTGAGAACGTCACGGATCTCTGCGTCTCTTGCTTCCTTGATCCTGACTAATTCTGCCGGAAGGGGCAGCTCCTTGCGGATCTCCGCAGGAGTGGGCAGTTTTTTGATAAATTCGAAACTCATGGTATTCCATCGTGCGCAGGGCACGTCCTTTCTGCTAAATGTCATTGCTCATTATAGCCCAGATCGTGCGAGGATGCAAGAGAATTTAGCGATTTAAAGCGAAAAAGAGAAATGGAACGGATAAATTGCTGTGCTAAAGCGTTAATTTGGAAAATTATATTGACAGGTATACGGGTTTGCCATAAAGTAAAAATGTATCTGAAATGTTACAAAAAAAGTACGAGAGAGGGCAAAATTATGTACGGAACAATTTGGGCATTGCTGCCGCCTGTGGTGGCAATCGTATTGGCACTGATCACAAAAGAAGTATATTCGTCACTGTTTATCGGCATTGTTACGGGAGCTTTGATTTATACCGGATTTTCTCCTATTGCAACGCTGGATACGGTGATCAATGAAGGATTTATCAATTCCGTGGCGGATGCATGGAATATCGGTATTTTCATGTTCCTGATCCTGTTGGGCACCATGGTGGCACTGATGAACAAGGCAGGAGGCTCTGCAGCTTTCGGCGAATGGGCGAAAAAGCATGTAAAGACCAGAGCGGGAGCGCTGCTTTCCACCTTTTTATTAGGTGTTCTGATTTTCGTGGATGACTATTTTAACTGTCTGACTGTAGGCTCTGTTATGATGCCGGTAACAGACGGACATAAGATTTCCCGAGCAAAGCTGGCATACATTATTGATGCCACCGCAGCACCCATCTGTATGATCGCACCGATCTCTTCCTGGGCGGCCGCAGTATCCGGTATGGTGGATGAAGGTGTTTATTCCGGTATTGAACTGTTCGTAAGAGCTATTCCTTATAACTATTATTCTCTGTTGACCATCGTATTCGTCATCGGTATGGCGCTGATGGGCTTCGACTACGGCCCCATGGTAAAGCATGAGCGCAATGCCAGAGAAAAGGGTGACCTGTTCACCGAGGGAGAGCGCGTGGTCAATGCAGACAATGCACCCAAAGGTTCCACCAGAGGCAAGGTCTACGATCTGTTGATCCCGGTAATCGTACTGATTGTCTGCTGTGTCATCGGCATGATCTATGTCGGCGGCTTCTTTGAAGGCGTGGGCTTTATCGATGCATTCAGCGCAACGGATGCTTCCGTGGGACTTCCCTGGGGATCTTTGATTGCATTATTATTTGCCATTGTATACTATATGTGCAGAAGACTGGTATCCTTCAAGGAGGCCATGAACTGTCTGACGCAGGGCTTCATTGCCATGGTACCTGCAATGCTGATCCTGACCTTTGCTGTTACCCTGAAGACCATGACCGGTCTGCTGGGTGCGGATGTCTATGTGGCTGGTCTGATGCAGGGAGCATCAGCAGGGCTTACCAATATGCTTCCGGCCATCATTTTCCTTGTAGCATGTTTCTTAGCCTTTGCTTCCGGTACCAGCTGGGGAACCTTCGGTATTCTGATCCCTATCGTTACCGGCGTATTTACCGATCCCACGACCGGAGCTATTGTACCCGGAGCCGAGCATCTGATCATCATCGGCGTGGCTGCATGTCTGGCAGGTGCCGTTATGGGTGACCATTGCTCCCCCATCTCCGATACGACCATTATGGCTTCTGCGGGAGCGCAGTGTAATCATATCAACCATGTATCCACCCAGGTGCCTTATGTGCTGACTGTGGCGGCAATCTCTTTTGTGACTTATATCATTGCCGGTTTTGTACAGAATGTGGTGATCTGTCTGGTGATCGGTATTCTGCTGACACTGGCTACGCTGGTGGTTCTGAAACGTGTCTTCGGTGAGAAGGCTGTCGTACGGAAATAACGTAGGCGCAGGAACGCGACTGTGAGAAAGGAAATATATAGAAATGAAATACGACTATCTGGTGGTCGGCTCCGGATTGTACGGAGCGGTGTTCGCAAAAGAAGCGACTGACAGAGGGAAAAAGGTTCTGGTCATCGATAAACGCCCTAATGTGGCGGGAAACATTTATACGGAAACCGTGGAAGGAATTCATGTCCATAAATACGGTGCCCATATTTTTCACACCAATGATACAAAGGTGTGGAAATACATTACGCGATTTGCGGAGTTCAACCGTTTCACCAATTCTCCGGTGGCCAATTATCACGGAGAGTTGTACTCACTGCCTTTTAACATGTACACTTTTAATAAAATGTGGGGCGTGGTGACTCCCGAAGAAGCTGCGGCCAAGATTGAAGAGCAGCGGCAAACTGCCGGGATCACGGAACCGAAAAATCTGGAGGAACAGGCCATCTCTCTGGTGGGTAAGGATATTTTTGAAAAACTGGTAAAGGGCTACACCGAGAAGCAGTGGGGACGTGACTGTAAAGATCTTCCGGCCTTCATTATCAAACGTCTGCCGGTGCGTCTGACTTTTGACAACAACTATTTCAATGCGTTGTATCAGGGCATTCCCATTGGCGGTTACACGAAGCTGGTGGAACATCTGTTAGAGGGCATTGAGGTACGCCTGAACACAGATTATCTGGAGCAGAAAGAGGAACTGGATAAACTGGCAGAGACTGTTGTCTATACCGGCCCCATCGATGCCTATTTCGGCTACTCTCTGGGAGCACTGGAATATCGTTCCGTCAGGTTCGAGACAGAGGTGCTGGATATTCCCAACTTCCAGGGAAATGCTGCGGTGAATTACACGGATCGTGAGACTCCCTGGACCCGGATCATCGAGCACAAATGGTTCGAGTTTGGCAAGGACGAACAGGGACAGGATCTCCCGAAGACGGTCATCAGCAGAGAGTACAGTTCCGAATGGAAGTCGGGAGATGAGCCTTATTATCCGGTCAATGATGAAAAGAACGGCGCTTTGTATGCAGAGTATAAAAGGCTGGCAGATACGGAAAAGAACGTGATCTTCGGCGGAAGACTGGCGGAATACCGCTACTATGATATGGATGCGGTCATTGCCTCGGCATTGAAGAAGAGCGAAGAAGTATTGTAATGTAACAGATCATAAATGAGGGCAAAAGAAATGCAGTGGCGTGGGTAACGTCACTGCATTTTTTATAGCTGCGCCGTCGGCGCACGTTTTGAAACAACCTTTAGCCGATCTGCGGTTTTGCTTTTCTCTTATTTCGGAACTCTCTGACAGCGATCAGCAGATCATAACCATATACCAGTGTGTACATCACAGCCGCCATGACGAATGCGGTAAGCACATCAAATACGGAATGCTGTTTGATGAACATGGTTGCCATAATAATGGAGACAGCCAGGATCAGGGAACCGATGCGGATGCCCTTTTTCTTCTCAAAGCATTTGCTGCGGATAATGGCAAAGTGTGCACCCAGAGAATTATATACATGAATGCTGGGCCACAGGTTGGTAGGTGTGTCTGTCCGGTACAGAGCGGCTACCATGCGGGTGAAGATATTGTCTCTCGGCATAACAGCGGGACGAAGGTGCTGTCCGTTGGGCCACAGGGTGGATACGATCAGGAAAATCGTCATGCCCGTGAAGAGGAAGATACAGGTGCGGTAATAATCCTCTTTGTTCTTGAAAAAGAAATAAATGACCACAGCCGATACATAGGCAAACCACAAAAAGTAAGGGATGACGAACACTTCACAAAAAGGAATATAATCATCCGCCGCCATATGTATGATCCGGTAATGTCCGGTAGTATTTTTCTCCAGCCAGGCGAACCAGGCCATGTAAATAATGCCAAATATAATAAGAGGAATGGCATGTATATATTTCAAATAGAAGATCCGTAATTTTTCCATAAAAACCTCATTTCTCTAAAAACCTATGTTCTAAAATCAATTTTAGTATAGCTATCGGAACAAAAAAATCAAGGCTTTTTTGGAATACTTAAGCATTCTTAAGAAAATCTTTAGAGTGTGTTAAATCTGTTTAAGGTGTGATCATCCGGATGGCACCGGGGAGACATTCCACCCGGAAACCGCGGCTCTTTCTTGTCACTTCTCCGTCTGTATGCACCCACAGAGGAGCGGAAGCTGTTATGGACATCTGTGTGGCGGTATGGGCATTGATGCCTTTGACAAAATAATGTTTGCCGAAAAAGGCAGTGGGCAGGGCCAGCAGAACCAATCCCTTGGAAATATTGCCTACGGAACAGAGATCCAATACCCCGTCATGATCGACAGCGGGAGGGCAGAACATGAAACCGCCGCCCTCGTAACGGTGACTCATACAGGTCACGAACAGAAAACGGGGGAGTTCTACGGATTCCTTTTTGTCATGTACCTTGTCCTCCAGTGTCAGCGTGCAGGAGACCTTGTGGGCAGTGATCAGCTGTTTTAAGGCGATACCCAGATAGGTCAGCTTTCCTAAGCCGATCCGGTTCATGGTATCCTTGATCCGGGAACTCATGGCTTCCGCACAGACGGCGGCATCAAAGCCGATCCCGCAGCTGACGGCAAAAAGCCTGGATTCTTCCGGCTGGTCTTCGTCCAGATAGGTCAGTCTCCCCAGATCCATGGCTCTGGGAGTATTATTATGAAGGATCAGATTGAGAGCAGCCTTTGGATCCTTGGAAATTCCCAGATCTCGGGCCAGATCATTGCTGGAGCCGGTGGGAATGTAGCCGAGGATGACTTTGGAAGGATCTGCAATGCCCTGAAGGGTCTCGTTTATCGTGCCGTCCCCCCCCAGAACGATGAGCGTTAAGTCAGGCTCTGCAGCATGCTCTGCGGTGATCTGTGCGGCCAGCTGTCGGACTTCTCCGGCTTTCCCGGAAAAATAGGTCTGATATTCGGTATTGCCTGCTTTCAGAGCCGGCTCCACCTGTTCGGCCCAGATCTTTGCCCCTCTTCCGGAGCGGGAGGCGGGATTGATAATAATATGATACATGAGAATTCCCCATCTTTCGTAAAGTTGTAACTATTCAGAGCCGGGAAAAATTGCATAAATTCGCGAATCCTGCTTGCATGAATGAGCATAATTTTGAAAATTTTTATGGCGAATGAGGCTCTGAATAGTTATGTTAAAGTTTATTCTAACACACCAGGGGGCTTCTGCCAACATTGTTCATTTTCTATCTTTGCAAATAAAAGGTTCTATGCTATACTAAACCATAAGTTTAGCGAATTAACGTAACATAAGGAGGAATGAGGCATGTATTCATTGGATGAAGTAAAAAAAGTAGATCCCGAAGTGGCACAGGCCATTATTGACGAGGAGAATCGTCAGAACAGTCACATCGAGCTGATCGCATCTGAAAACTGGGTAAGTAAGGCTGTTATGGCAGCTATGGGAAGTCCACTGACCAATAAATATGCGGAAGGATATCCCGGCAAGAGATATTACGGTGGTTGTGAGTGCGTGGATGTTATCGAGAATCTGGCGATCGAACGTGCCAAGAAGCTGTTTGGATGTGATTATGCCAATGTACAGCCCCATTCCGGAGCACAGGCAAATATGGCAGTGCAGTTCGCTGTGCTGAAGCCCGGCGATACCATTATGGGTATGAATCTGGATCACGGCGGACATCTGACCCATGGTTCACCCGTCAATATGTCCGGTAAATATTTCCATGTAGTACCTTACGGCGTGGATGACAACGGTTTCCTGGATTATGACAGAATGAGGGAGCTGGCCCTGGAATGCAGACCCAAGATGATCATTGCAGGTGCTTCTGCATATGCACGTACCATTGATTTCAAAAAGTTCCGTGAAGTAGCGGATGAAGTCGGTGCGGTACTGATGGTAGATATGGCACATATCGCAGGCCTTGTGGCAGCAGGCCTTCATCCCAGTCCCATTCCCTATGCGGATGTAGTGACCACCACCACCCACAAGACACTGCGCGGACCCAGAGGCGGTATGATCCTCTGCAACAAGGAAGCCAACGAGAAATTCAATTTTAATAAAGCTATTTTCCCCGGCATTCAGGGCGGCCCGCTGATGCATGTCATCGCAGCCAAGGCTGTCTGCTTCGAGGAAGCATTAAGCGACGACTTTAAGGTATATCAGAAGAACATTGTGGACAACGCACAGGCATTGTGCAAGGGCCTGATGAGCCGTGACATTAAGATTGTCTCCGGCGGTACCGACAATCATCTGATGCTGGTAGACCTGACCCCTTACGGTCTGACCGGTAAGGCAGTGGAGAAGCTGTTGGATGCAGCTCACATCACCGCCAACAAGAACACCATCCCCAACGATCCCCAGTCTCCGTTCGTGACCAGTGGTATCCGTCTGGGAACCCCTGCGGTAACTTCCAGAGGTCTGAATACCGAGGATATGGATCAGGTGGCAGAGGCCATTGCCATGGTCATCAAGGGCGGCGAGGAACAGGTTCCCGCAGCCAGAGCCATCATTCAGAAATTAACAGACAAATATCCTCTGATCTAGGCAGAAGCTGTTTGCGAAGGTCAGCCCGTACATGTAAATGTGCAGGCTGGCCTTTATTTATGTTGGAGTTGAGTTTATACAGTCGTCGTGTTAAAATGTTGGACGGAATACAAAAGAACAGCAGATAGAGGGAACAGATGAAAAAAGAGAAATGGAAAACCTTTGTGACGGACAGGTGGAAGGTGGCAGCGCCGGGACTGCTGGCAGCTTTTGCTGTCTGTTTTATTTTTTTTATTTATGCACCGTTGGAATTGTATGTTACGAACCAGACAGAATTCTGGTTTGATTTTTATAAGATATTAAAAGCGGTTCTGCAGAATTTTGCACTTTTTTTTGGACTGAATGTGTTGGGAATCCTTTTGGCAGCCTGTATCTCCAAAGCTTTTTGCCGGTTCGTTACGGCAGCGGAACTGGTGGTTTTGCTTACTTTATATGTGCAGGGCAATTTTCTGGTGGATCATATGCCGCCTTTCGACGGCACGGAAATCGTATGGGAGGACTACCGGGGAGAAAATATAAAGACAGCGATAGTGTGTATTCTCATAGCGGCAGCGGTCGTGACCGTGGCAAAGCTGCTTGGTGCAAAGAGATTTCAGGGAATCTGTATGGCTGTGAGTGCGGGACTTTCGGGAATCCTCATGATAACGCTTGTGACGATGACTGTGACCACAGGGGCTTACCGGGAGAGAACCACTTATTATGCACTGGAGAACGGACAGTACCGTCTGTCACAGGATCAGAATTTCCTGGTATTGCTGTTGGATGCGGTGGATGCGAAGACTTTTGAAGAAGTGATGGATTCGGATCCGGCCTATACAGAGACATTTGCTGATTTTACTTATTATCCGGATATGGTGGGAGCATATCCATGGACGGCGTTTTCTGTTCCGTATATCTTATCGGGCAAATGGTATGAAGGAGAAGAATATTATCTGGATTACGCGGCGGCAGCTGTGGATGAATCCGGATTGTTCCGGGAACTGTCTGAGAGGGATTATGACATCGCATTGTATGAGTCTGATCCGTGGGTGACTTCGTATACCTATCAGTTTTCCAATATGGTGGAACTGCAGCATGAGGCGTATGTCTGGAAGTATTTCAGGCGGGCAATCTGCAAGCTGGGCGGCATCCGCTATGCACCGTTTTTCCTAAAGGAATACTGTTATCGGGCCATTGTACAGACGCAGGGGCAGCACAATGCCTTTGTGGACGAGAGCAATCCTCTGTATACCTGGGATCTCAAAGAATTTGCCACACATATGCAGGAAGAAGAGGTGACGTATCAGGAGGGAAAGTGTTTCCGGTATTATCATTTGCAGGGAGGGCATGTTCCTTTCCTGTATGATGCGGATCTGAATGCGGTAGGAGATTCTTCGTATACGGAGACGCTGGAGGCCAATATCAGGGTGATCGGTCAGTTTCTTGATAAGCTGAAACAGTCAAATCTGTATGACAATTCGGTTATTATCGTTATGGCAGATCATGGCTTTGATCCTCAGAATGAGGTCTCGGCATATGACAGACAGAATCCTCTGTTCCTGGTAAAAGGTGTGGGAGAGAGCCATCCGTTACAGACATCGCTTGTTCCTGCAGCTTACGAGGATCTTCAGGATGCATATGTGAGACTGATGGACGGAGCGGCGGGAGATGCGATTTTCCCATATCAGGAGGGAGAAAAGAGAGAACGCCGGTACATTTTTTATGAGAATACAGATCACGTCATGTATGAATGGTTACAGACGGGACCAGCATGGGATTTTAACGCATATCGGGAGACGGGGAACAAATATCCCCGCAAGAATTAGAGACAACCCCTGTTTTGAACTTTTTGGAATTTACAGCAAAAGGTTAAAAATGGGGGTTGTCTTTCATACTTTACTGTGCTAGAATATCCCTCAGTGAAAAACAAGTGTCCGCACTACAGATACGAACTGGAAGAAAGGATAACATATGGGAGAAACGACCAAGTATTTTGTGGTGAAGCAGAAGGCGATCCCCGAAGTACTGTTAAAGGTAGTGGAAGCAAAGCGGCTTCTGGAGTCAGAGAAGGTTCTGACCATACAGGAAGCGGTTGATGCGGTAGGTATCAGCCGCAGTTCTTTTTATAAGTACAAAGATGATATTTTTCCCTTTCATGACAATTCCCAGGGAACGACCATCACTCTTACCTTTCAGATGGATGATGAACCGGGGATATTGTCGGATGTGCTGAAGATCATCGCAGAGTACCGGGCCAATATCCTGACGATCCATCAGAGTATTCCCATCAACGGAATCGCTTCTCTGACATTGAGTATTCAGGTATTGCAGACCACAGGGGACATTTCCCGGATGATCGAGCAGCTGGAGGGACAGCCCAGTGTACATCATGTAAAAATACTGGCAAAAGAATAAAATTTTTCACACGCAAATTTGTGCCTGCGCAAGGTACTAAAGTACCTGAAAGTTTTCAGGCTATGAGAAAGGCAAGGGTTATGATATGATCAACGTTGCAGTATTAGGCTACGGCACCGTGGGCAGCGGTGTGGTGGAAGTTATCGAGAAAAACAAGGACATGGTGAACAAGAAGTCCGCACAGGAACTGAAGGTAAAATACATCCTGGATCTGAGAGATTTCCCCGGAGATCCTTACGAGGACAAAGTCATTCATGATTTCAATACGATCTTACATGACGACAGTGTGACCATTGTCTGTGAGACCATGGGCGGTGTCGGAGCCGCTTATCAGTTCACGAAGCAGGCTCTGGAACGGGGCAAGAGCGTCTGCACCTCCAACAAGGAGCTGGTAGCCAAGCACGGTCCCGAACTGCTGCAGATCGCCAGAGAACATAATTGCAACTATCTGTTCGAAGCCAGTGTGGGCGGCGGTATTCCCATTATCCGTCCGTTGAATTATTCCCTGACAGCAGAGAAGATCGAGGCTATCAACGGTATCTTAAACGGTACTACGAATTATATCTTAAGTAAAATGGAAAAAGAGGGTGCGGACTTTGCTGCGGTTCTGAAGGAAGCGCAGGACAAAGGCTATGCGGAGCGCAATCCGGAAGCAGATGTGGAAGGTTATGATGCCTGCCGTAAGATTGCAATTCTGTCTTCCCTGATGTTCAGTAAAAATGTGGATTCCGAGAAGGTTCCCACCGAAGGTATCACTAAGATCACAGCAGCGGATTTCGAATATGCCAATGCCACAGATCATACCATCAAGCTATTGGGCAGAAGCAGGGCCATTGATGATAATACCGCAGAGGTTATGGTAGCACCGTTTTTACTTTCCAAAGAACATCCGCTTGCCATGGTACATGGTGTATTCAATGCTGTATTTGTCACCGGCAACATGCTGGGAGATTCCATGTATTACGGACGGGGCGCAGGTAAGCTTCCCACCGCCAGCGCGGTAGTATCGGATGTCATCGACTGTGCAAGACATCAGGGCAAGGTGATCATGTGCTTCTGGGACAAAGAGGAAGTAAAGCTGGCAGACATCGGCGAGGCCGGGAGAAGTTTCTTCATCCGGGCAAAGGCCGGAGCGGAAGATGCGGTTACAGCAGCGTTCCCCGGAGGCCGGGTGGTACATCTTAAGGACCGGAAGGAAGACTTCGGATACTTCACACAGAGTATGAAGGAAAAAGATTTTCAGGCAAAATACGAGGCACTGGGCGAGCACATGCTCGGCAGGATCCGTCTGGTATAAAAAGGATATACTATTATTAGATAGAGTTGAGGAGAAAATGTTATGTCAAAAGTAGTGAAATTCGGTGGAAGTTCTCTGGCGAGCGCAGAGCAGTTCAAAAAAGTAGGAAACATCATCCGGGCAGATAAGGAGAGAAAATATGTGGTACCTTCCGCACCGGGAAAAAGATTTTCCAAGGATACCAAGGTAACAGATATGCTGTATGCCTGCTATGATCTGGCAGATCAGGGCAAGAGCTTCAAGGCAGAGCTGGATGCTATCAAAGCCCGTTATCAGGAGATCATCGACGGACTGCAGCTGGATCTGGATCTTGTCGATGAGTTCAAGACTATTGAGAAGAATTTTAAGGCAAAGGCCGGCAGCAATTACGCGGCTTCCCGTGGTGAATATCTGAACGGTATTATCATGGCAAATTATCTGGGCTATGATTTCATTGATGCGGCAACCGTCATCTTCTTCGATGAGAACGGCGAATTTGACGCAGCAAAGACCAATGAAGTACTGCGTGCCAGACTGGCAGAGAGCAAGGAAGCAGTTGTACCCGGCTTCTACGGTGCCATGCCCGACGGAACGGTGAAGACTTTCTCCAGAGGCGGTTCCGACATCACTGGTTCCATCGTGGCCAAGGCTGCCAAAGCGGATGTCTATGAGAACTGGACCGATGTATCCGGTTTCCTGATTGCGGATCCCCGCATCATTGATCATCCCGAGGCTATTGAGACTATCACCTATCGTGAACTTCGCGAGCTGGCCTATATGGGTGCTACCGTTCTTCATGAGGATGCCATTTTCCCGGTACGTCAGGAAGGTATCCCTATCAATATCCGCAATACAAACGCTCCCGAGGACAATGGTACCTGGATCGTGGGAAGCACCTGTCAGAAGTCCAAATACGTGATCACCGGTATCGCCGGCAAGAAGGGCTTCTGCTCCGTCAATATTGAAAAAGATATGATGAACTCCGAGATCGGTTTCGGCAGAAAGGTATTGCAGGCATTTGAAGAAAATGGTATTTCCTTCGAGCATGTTCCCTCCGGCATTGATACCATGACGGTATTCGTACATCAGGATGAGTTCATGCACAAGGAACAGAAGGTAGTGGCAGGCATCCATAGACTGGCCAATCCCGACGCCATTGACATCGAATCCGACCTGGCATTGATCGCTGTCGTAGGCCGTGGCATGAAGTCCACCCGCGGCACTGCAGGCAGAATCTTCTCCGCACTGGCACACAAAAATATCAATGTCAAGATGATCGACCAGGGATCTTCCGAGCTGAACATCATCATCGGTGTGGCAAATGAAGATTTTGAGACTGCAATTCAGGCAATCTATGATATCTTTGTGATCACAAGATTATAAGTTTATCAGATATAAAAAGACAGGTCAGTTCGACCTGTCTTTTTATGGTTCCGGATATTGGATCATATCCAGTATCGGAGTTCGTATAATATATTGGTAGGCCTCAAAAATTTTCTCCGCAGGGACTTCTTTCGGAGAGGAGAGCCATAACTTTAGAATTTCAATTAATAAGAGGGCATTATAATGTGCCAGTGACTGCGGTGTGATAAGTTCGCAGGGCATTTTCCTCATAGGATGTCTGGACAGAATCCGGAAAAAGGTCTGTTCACAGTAGTGTGAAAAAAATTCTCCGAAGCAATTCTGGCCTGTGGTTTCAAAAAGTCGATGATAATATTCCTTATTTTTTTCAAAACAGATAAACATCAGCTTGATGGCTTCCTGTTCCATATCGTTTTCGATCATGACTTCGACTTTGCTGCCGATGTCCTGGTCGAACAGAAACTCAATCACTTCGTATTTATCCTGAAAATAGTTATAGAAAGTAGGGCGGATCACATGTGCACCATCCGTGATCATTTTGATGGAAATCTTCTGAAAAGGCATGGTAAGCACAAGAGAACGAAAACTGTCTGCCAATAATTCTTTTGTCTTCATCACAGGACTCCTTTTCCTATAAAAGAACCGGGATAGAAATATTATAACCAAAAAACTTTCTTTTCTCAACTTTAAACGACACTTTTGCCAAAATGTCGCGGAATATTTACAGTTATCGAAAAAATGTAAGAGCAGGAAAAACGCTGTGCAAGGGTTGTATCTTACCATATGCCGGAAAATTGTTTAAAGTAAAAAATGAAAAGAGATAAAAACATTATAACGGGAGAAAGGGGTTGCATGGATGGCATGGTATGAAATTTTCATTGTATCGGTGGGACTATCCCTGGATGTCTTTACCTATGCATTATACAAAGGCGCTATGCTTTCCAGACTGGACAAAAAGCAGATCCTGAAAATGATCCTGCTGTTCACAGGATGGCAGAGCGGTGCAATGCTTTTAGGAAGCCTGATTTCGGAACTTCCGTACATTGCAATGAACTATCAGCGGACAGAAAGACTGTTCAGGGCGGCATCGGCAGTTATTTTTTTCCTGATCGGGATATGGCTGATCGTCCGGGCACTACATATGCGGGACCCGCTGGAACGAAGGGAAGATGCCTTCGCCTGGAGACAGCTATGCATTTGGGCCATGCTTACCAGTGTGGACAGTTTTCTGACGGGAATGGGCATGGGCTTTTTAGACACCAGAGTAACGGTGCAGATCATTCAGCTGGCAATTATGGCTGCACTGGCGGTCATCATCGGCATCTATGCGGGATATCGGATCGGGTGTCATGGAAGAAACCGTGTACTGATCAGTGGAGCGCTGATCTTCCTGCTTGCCGGCGTGGATGTATTGTTTCGATATTACATCTGAAATACCGTGATTCATAGAATAAATAGACAAAAGTGAGGTAAATCGTATGGCAGACGCAAAACACAAAGTTGAGAGAGCTGCATTTGGCGCAGCAATCGACGGAATTCTGAAGTATGTGAATAAGGACGAAACAGACAGAGAAAAGGCATTCTTAAAGCTGGTAGATCTGTCGGAAAAATTTATGGGAGATACCTTCCGCAAGGAAAGCTATGATGCGGCAAGACGTATGATCCAGGATCCGGACAGCAAATGGATGCAGTATGTGAACCGGATCTTAAACGAAGTGGATCCCCATGTCATCAAAATGTCCGCACTGGACTATGGTTTTGAGGCGGCGTTCTGCGGTAAAAAAGAGATCAACGAGATGCGTGTGAAACATCAGTGCAATATCCCCTGGCTGATCCTGATGGATCCCACCAGTGCCTGCAACCTGCATTGTACCGGCTGCTGGGCGGCAGAGTACGGCAATCGTCTGAACTTAAGCTTTGAAGATATGGATCGCATCGTCACCCAGGGTAAGGAACTTGGTATCTATCTGTATTTCTTCACCGGTGGCGAACCTCTGGTCAGAAAGGATGACATCATCCGTCTGTGCGAGAAACACGATGACTGTGGCTTCCATGCATTTACCAACGGCACGCTGATCGATGAAAAATTCTGCCAGGAGATGAAGCGGGTAGGCAACTTCTCCGTAGCTATCAGTCTGGAAGGCTTCGACGAAGTGAACGACTTACGCCGCGGCAAGGGCGTGTTTGATAAAGTAATGCATGCCATGGATCTGATGAAGCAGTACGGTCTGATCTTCGGAACTTCCATCTGCTATACCAGCAAGAACTATAAAGTAGTCACCAGTGATGAATTCCTGGATATGATCATTGAAAAAGGTGCCAGATTCAGCTGGTATTTCCATTATATGCCCGTAGGCAATGATGCATCTACCGAATTGCTCTTAGATCCGGACCAGAGAGAATATATGTATCACCGTATTCGTGAAATCCGTGCCATGAAGGGCGGAAAACCTATCTTTGCCTTCGATTTTCAGAACGATGGAGAATATGTGGGCGGATGTATCGCAGGCGGCAGAAACTACTGCCATATCAATCCAAACGGCGATGTGGAGCCCTGTGTATTCATCCATTATTCCGGTGCCAATATCAAGGAAGTAGATCTGCTGACTGCGTTGAAGCAGCCACTGTTTATGGCATACCGTGCGAACCAGCCTTTCAACTGCAATCACTTAAAGCCCTGCCCGATGCTGGAAAATCCGGAAATCTTACAGCATATGGTGCATGAGACCGGAGCACATTCCACTGATTTACAGTCACCGGAGTCTGTGGAGCATCTGTGCGGAAAGTGCGCAGAATACGCGAAAAACTGGGATGAACGGGCCCAGGAACTGTGGAATAAATAATAGTTCTTTTACAAAAGTTTATACTTAGTTAATTGCTTTTTGCCTTTCGGCATACCATAATGTAGGTAACATTCAGAGGAGACTTCGCGAAGGAGACTCTGAAAGATTTGGATAATGTGTCCCCTGTATGGTGGCGGACGAAAGGTGGTACTTCATGAAAGAGAAGTTACAGCGTTTCATGTGGGGGCGTTATGGCAACGACCGCTTCAATCAGTTTTTGATGATTGTGGCTCTGGTCTGCCTGACGCTCTCTTTTTTTGGTCTGAGAATATTTTATGTGCTGGCTCTGGCCCTGTTAGTCTATGCGTATTACCGGATGTTTTCTAAAGATCTGAGTAAGAGGAGTGACGAGAACCAGTGGTATCTGAAGAAAGAAATGAAGGTTCGCGGATGGTGGCAGCGAAAGAAAAAGGCTATTGCCGGTCGTAAGGAGTACAAGATCTATAAATGCCCGAAATGCGGACAGAAGATTCGGGTACCCAGACATAAGGGGAAGATCGCAATCCGGTGCAGAAAATGCGGTGAAGAATTTATCCGCAAGACCTGACGGGAAAATCCTGTGGCAGGATCACGGGAAATGAAAATTGGAATACAGAAATATAGGAAAGGGTGGTGAGCCAGATGTTCGGATATATTGTGATCAATCAGTCGGAAATGAAATTTAAGGAGTATGATGTTTATCGATCCTATTATTGCGGTTTGTGTCTGAGAGTGAAGGATCGTTACGTTGGGCTGGGGCAGCTTTCTCTGATTTACGATATGACTTTTATCGTGATGCTGCTCTCCGGCTTTTATGAACCGGAGGAGCAGGAGGCCCAGTGCAGATGTGTGGCCCATCCTTTGGAAAAACATCCCACAAGAAGAAATCTGTTTACGGATTATGTGGCAGATATGACGGTACTTTTTTCCTGCTATAAAGCGGAGGACGACTGGGAGGACGAGCATAGTCTGAAGGGACTGGTGTACAGTTATCTGTTGGGAAGAAAATTCCGTAAAAAACCGTTATTATATCAGGAAAAAGTAAGAAATATCTCACTGGCCATGCAGGATTTTGCGGATGCGGAAAAGCAGGGCAATGCGGATATTGATACCATGGCGGGATTGTTTGGCAGAGTCATGGCACAGATTGTATCCTGTCGTGAGGATGAGTGGAAGGACAATCTGGAGAGACTTGGATTTTTCCTGGGAAAATTCATTTATCTGTTGGATGCCTATGAGGATATCGAGCAGGACCTCAAAAAAGGAACCTATAATCCGTTAAAGAAACGGTATGAGGAACCGGGCTTTGAGGAGGAATGCCGGCAAATCCTGACCATGATGATGTCGGAGTGCTGTAAGGAGTTCGAACAGCTTCCTATTTTACAGAATGTGGATATTCTGCGGAATATTCTGTATTCCGGTGTATGGTGCCGTTATGAGATCGTGCGGAAGAAACGGATGAAAGACAGTGCAAAAGAGGTAACGGGAAATGACTTATGATCCATACAGTGTTCTGGGAGTGAGCAGAGATGCCTCCGAGGAGGAAATAAAAAAAGCATATAAGGCACTGAGCCGGAAATACCATCCCGATGCCAATATCAACAATCCCAATAAGGATCAGGCGGAAGAAAAGTTCAAGGAGATCCAGGCAGCCTACCAGCAGATCATGAAGGAGCGGACCGAAGGCTACAGTTACGGTGGCGGATATGGCAGGCAGACCTATGGTGGTAGCGGAAGCGGCTACGGTGGAAGCCAGGGATATGGCGGCTACGGTCAGGGATTTGGAGACTTCTGGCAGCAGGCAGGCTGGCAACAGCAGACTTCTGGCTATGAAGAAGAGCCCAGACTGCGGGCAGCCGGTAATTATCTCAGAAACGGCTATTACAGAGAGGCCAGAAATACGTTGGACGGCATGGGAGAACATGAGAAGACGGCCAGATGGTATTACTACAGTGCCATGGCACACATGGGCCTTGGAAATAATGTAGCAGCGCTGGAACATGCAAACAAGGCGGTGGCGCTGGATCCCCAGAATATGGAATACCAGATGCTCCTGCAGAGACTACAGAGCGGGGGACAGTGGTATGAGAGCAGACAGGCAGCCTATGGCTATCCCCATGTGGGTGGCAACGACCTGTGCCTGAAAATTTGTCTGGCCAATCTGTTCTGCAACCTTTGCTGTGGCGGTGGCGGTTTATGCTTCGGCGGTTATGGTGGAAGAGGAATGTTTTAAAAAAGATACTTGCTTTTTCCATGTATCCTCACTATAATATTAGATACAAGATGTAGATACGAAATTGCTTGAAAAACACAAAATCTAGTGAGACACTATGATTTGCAGAAAAAGTCGTGTCGGGAACTTGCTTCCGATGCGGCTTTTCTTTCGGCTTATGCAGGAATTCGTATCTTATGGGAATGATATAAAGTGAGGGAAACAGCAATGAAGATTCAGAAGAGAGACGGCAGAGTAGTGCCTTATGAAGAGGAGAAGATCCGGGAAGCGATCCATAAGGCCAACAATGAAGTGGAGGAGCGGTATCGTGCCAGTGAGGGACTGATCGAGGAGATTCTGGAGGATGTACAGCAGGAGGGCAGACAGACCCAGACCGTGGAGCATATCCAGGATATGATCGAAGAGCATCTGGTAGAGCACAATAAATATACTCTGGCAAAGAAGTATATTGTATACCGTTACCAGAGAAGTCTGCTCAGAAAGTCCAATACTACGGATGAATCTATTTTAAAACTGATCCGGAATGAGAATAAGGAGCTGGCGGAGGAAAATTCCAACAAGAATACCCGTCTGGCTTCCACTCAGAGAGACTATATTGCGGGCGAAGTGTCCCGTGACGTTACCAGACGTCTGCTTTTGCCGGAGCATATTGCCATGGCGCACGATAACGGTGTGCTGCATTTCCATGATGCGGATTATTTCATCCAGCCGATCTTCAACTGTTGTCTGATCAATATCAAGGACATGCTGGACAACGGCACTTCCATCAACGGCAAGATGATCGAGTCTCCCAAGAGCTTTCAGGTGGCATGTACCGTGACCACCCAGATCATTGCGGCAGTGGCCAGCAACCAGTACGGCGGCCAGAGCGTCAATATCAAGCATCTGGGGAAATATCTGCGTAAGAGTAAGGAAAAATTTGCAAAACAGCTGGAGGAAGAATTCGGGGATACTCTGGATCAGGCAGCCAAGGACAAGATCGTGCAGATGCGCCTGCATGACGAACTGAAATCCGGTGTGCAGACCATCCAGTATCAGATCAATACTCTGATGACCACCAACGGACAGTCTCCTTTTGTCACACTTTTCCTGCATATCGATGAGAATGACGAATATGTGGAAGAGACCGTGCAGATCATCATGGAGATCCTGCGTCAGCGGATCGAGGGGACCAAGAATGAGAAGGGCGTCTATG
>ENA-ORLU01000363-ORLU01000363.1-human-gut-metagenome-genome-assembly--contig:-NODE-363-length-46359-cov-19.762759_pt1 | contig 46359 bp, 52 predicted proteins | sample MGYA00243009_ERZ508833 | MGnify/ENA primary metagenome ERZ508833 (study PRJEB26277, sample SAMN04329763) | human gut metagenome | biome: human-associated habitat | host: Homo sapiens | place: USA...
CAAAGGTCATTATACTTATCCTATGGTGGCGCAATTTTCAACTGGAATATTGGCGCACTTTTCAATTAGTATCTACAGTTACGCCCTAAAAAGAATAACAAATACGTTTCTTTATTTATCTCTTTGTGTATTACAAAACAACGAGAAAAATATGGATATGGTTATAAAATGGGAACGGGCCGTTTGAAAAGACAACGGATATTACTTCCCATTGATGAAAACAACAATCCCGATTGGCAATTCATGGAGGATTATATGAAGGCCAAAGAACAACAAATCTTAAAACCAACAATAGAAAAATTATGCAAACATCTGATATTCAACGAAATAGCAACGTGGGGGGGGTAAATTATCTCATGCTCATTGGAAAGCATTTTATTTCACAGAAGTATTCACAGAAATACAGCGAGGCAAACGGCTTAAAAAGGCTGATCACTCGGAGGGAAAAACTCCATACATATCGGCAACCGCTCTCAACAATGGTGTGGATGGATTTGTTGGAAACGAAAGCGGCGTAAGAAAATTCTCTAATTGTCTGACTGTAGCTAATAGCGGTAGCGTAGGGAGTGCATTCTTTCATCAGTATGAATTTGTAGCAAGCGACCATGTTACTCAATTGAAAAGAGAAGGACTAGATAAATACGCCTACCTTTTTATGTTACCGCTTATAAATCGTTTATCAGAGAAATACAGTTTTAACAGAGAAATAAATGACAACAGAATCAAAAGAGAAAAGTTAATACTACCTGCAACTCAAACTGGAGAAATAGACTTTGCCTTTATGTCATCCTTTATGAAGGAGATTGAACAAGACATCCTTAATACTACGTTGAAGGTCTTTAAGAATAGAGCAAGTGTTAATAAATGCAAACGGGGGGGGTAATTTGGAAAAACTTTCTCATTCGTGACTTATTCCCGATTCTTGTACCAGGCAAATCAAAAGGGCTTAATCACATTGAAAAAGTTGAAAACGGTATTAGTTATCTTGGAGCAACCAATCAGAACAATGGAGTGCTTTGCTTTGTTACAGCCAATAAAGATTTGGTACAAAAAGGGAATTGTATAGCTTTTATCCGAAACGGAGAAGGTTCTATGGGATATTCAGTATATAAAGCAGAAGATTTTATAGCGACTTCAGATATGACATTGGGGTACAATGAGAATCTTAATAAATATATTGGCACATTTATTACTACTGTAGCAGACCGCATAAGAGGAAAATACAATTTTGGTTACAAAAGAAGTGCTACACGCTTAGTAAAAGAAGTCCTGACTCTACCTGTGGATAAAAATGGACAACCTTATTGGGAATATATGGAAAATTATATGCGAAATATTGAAAACCAACAAATATTTAATTACTTCAAAACTTTAGGTTTAATAAAATAATCAGAACTATTCTTTATTATTATCTGATTATAAACAAAAACTAATATTAGTATTTTAGTATATACTATTTTTAGTATTCAATTCGGGACAGATTTACACATCTGACCCCATCCCAACATGGCATAAGTCAGCGCAGCCGACCTGTGCCGTGTTGGGATAAAACGGGTGAGCGATTAGGGCTGCATCTGTATAATATACCTTTGGTACATGGAGCAGGTGCAGCCCGGATGTTTCCTTTGTGCCGTAATCACGCAGCCACTTGTGGCCGCAAGGATTTCAGCACAAAACGAAACATACCTTAGATGGGGTGGGTGGGGAAGAACCGCGTTAGGGATTGCAGGGGAAAGCCCACAGCCATGCGAGGACTTGGAACGGAAAGCCCGACCTGAAGGGGAACGCCCAAAATATCAAAAGATAAAACGAAACAATATAAATAACGCTGAATAATAGGTACATACTACAATTACACTAAAATACTACAATTAGTATTTACTACTTTTAGTAAATACTAATTGTAGGTGGCACGGGATAAAGCAACAGGGCGAGCGGAACGAAAAACAGCGGAGTGGATAAATTCGCTCAGGTTGCCGCTTGCGGCTGCCTTCAAGCGGGTTTCCTCTCCGCTTCGTTCCTTTCCGGTGTTTACCTGCGGCTTGTCCGCTGGTGTACACTGGAAATCGCCCTACCGCTTTAAATGGGTGGGTGGGAGTGCCGCCCACTGCGTGTACGCAAAAACAAAAACAAGGCTTTGCCTTACCGCTTTAAAAAGCGTTTTTTGGTTCTTTTTGGGGTACCTGCCAAAAAGAACACCCTTTTATTATTGTGTCGATATGAAAACAGAAGTTATCGGGGGAAATGTTTCATCCCCCGAAATAAATATTATATTTTGCCTTCGTCGGCAAAGCTGTAATAATCGTTACCAGCTATTATAACATGGTCAAGAAACCGTAAATTCATCATCTTTGCACCTGTCGCAACTGCCTGTGTCAGTCGGTCGTCATCTCTGCTCGGCTGCTTGTTGCCGCTTGGGTGGTTGTGGCAAAGAATGATGTTAACGGCTCGGCTCAGAAGTGCTTCACGGAGAATTACCCTTATATCCACTTGTGTGGCTGAATATCCGCCACACGAAACACGAAATCTTTTAATAACCCGTGATGCCTGGTTCAGGAAAACTGCCCAACATTCCTCTGTCGCAATATCACCCAAATAAGGAAACATGAGTTTATAAATATCTTGGCTGCACATTATCTTTTGCGGTTCTGCTGCGTTTTCTCTCAGTCTTTTATAAAGTTCTACCGCTGCCATCGCAAGCCTGCGTTTTGCCGGTGTCATTTGTGAAATGACATCAGAAAAAGAAGATGTGTTCGGATAGCCGAAAAGGTCTTCCGCTGCCTTTTGGCTGAAATCATTCTTTTTTGTCAGCATATAAACCAGCTCTTCATTTTCCATTACTCGGAAATCTTCGTTAACTTCAAATTGTGTCTTCATATCTGCTTATTTTAAAAGTGTTCTACCTAAAAAAAATCCTCCCAAAACAGAAGCTCCGAAAGCCTCCAAAGCGCAAGCAAAGCGGGCATAGGAAAAGCCTCTTGTTATCACATCGTCAAAAATCAAGACTTGTGTACCCTTGAAGAATGCTTCCTCAAAATTGATGACTTGTGCGTTTGTCACGGTTTTTGTACCGTTGTACTCGTGAACAGCCAGCCTTTCACCTTCTACACTGATATGGTCAAAAGCGTTTATCGTGCCAGCCAGTCGGCAGACTTCATCGGAAAAGTCTTTATACCGTTTCACGTTCTTTTCGTTGCTTGAAGCCGGAACACAACAGAAGACTATTTTTTCAGTCATGCTTCCGAAAGTTTCCCTTATCTTCCGTGCTACGATTTCAGCTACTTGCAGACTGCGTTTTCCGTCCTTGAAGTCCCAAATAAGTCTTCGGATTTGCCACTCTCTCGGATTTGCTTCGTACTTCATGGGCAGATAGTCGAAAAAAGAAAACATCAGCTTAGACCACTGCTTTTTGTACTTCGGGTTTACGTTCATTGCTGCCATACGCTCTATGTTTTAAGGGTTATTACTCGCTTACATCGCTTGTCGCCCCAATCAAATTTTTTCCCTTTGCTGATTGAGAACATTGGAATTTATTGCCAGCGGAAAGAGTGAATAGCAAGCCTGAAAAAATGGTAAATACTACCTGTAAGGTGGAGATTTGGCGTTTTTTGCGGGCTTGTTTTCACTCCCGCCTACCTTTGCCAATGTTTCAATCAGTTAAGGGAAAATAAAATACCGCTCTCCCTGCCCGAAGGGTAGGGGTTATGCGTTAGGGATTGCAGGGGAAAGCCCACAGCAAAGCGAGGACTTGGAACGGAAAGCCCGACCTTAAAGGGAACGCCCTAATTATTTGAAGAATAAAGCAAAGAAAAGCCTATATATCAGTATAAAATAGTATTTTTGCATTGGTAATGTCTGGTAAAGCCTCTGTCATCAAAGACACGTAACCAGGTAAATGTTATACCCGTTCTCTACATAGAGCGGGTTTTATTTTCACTTAAATAACCAAAAAGAAATGACTAAAGCAGAAATCGTTAATACCATTGTACTGGAAACAGGTATCAACAAAAAGGATGTGATGGCAATCGTGGAAAGCCTGATGGAAGAGATAAAGAACTCTTTGGAAAAAGATGAACCGGTATATCTGAGAGGTTTCGGAAGTTTTATCCTGAAGCACAGAGCAGAGAAAACCGCACGTAATATAAGCCAGAACACAACTATCATAATACCGGCACACAATATCCCGGCTTTCAAGCCTGCAAAGGAATTTGTAAAAGATGTAAGTAAGTTAGATAATTTATAATTCTTATAACACTTAAGAATGATGAGTGTATTTTAAAAAAGACACATCTAATCAATGGAAAATAATTTAATTTTAATCACATGTATTACCCTGATGCTTTTGGCAGTTTTTGTATGGCAATATATGAAGTTTGACAAGAAAAAGGCACTGACTATGCCGAAAGAAGCACTACGTCATAATGATGACTCCATCAAGTCTGCAAAAGCCATAGGTCAGTACCTTAATGAAAGAGCAGACATTGCAGCAGTGACATTCAAACCAGAACTTACTAATGTAAGTTCTGAAAAATCACTTGAAATATATGCAGGAAGTGCAGTCGGAGTAATTGCGTTGTGTCGTGTGGCGCATCGTTTAGGGTGTGAGGTGGTAGTTCGAGAAATAACGGAACACGGGTTAGATGAAATGAAAAGCGAAGAAGAACTTCAGGCCGAAAAGGAATCGTGTGAAAGAGAGGCGAGGATAAATAAAAAACTAAATGATTTAGGTATTTAACTATGTGTTCGTGTTTGCTTGCAATCTTTATTGCTGTAATGATTATTATCATTATTCATGCCTGCTGTACTGACATACCGTTTCTAATATTCGTGTTGTCAACGTTAACAGCTGTAACCATAATATTATATCGAAGACATAAGGTTCGTAAGATATTGAATGTGCAAGGATATGTTTTTAAAGATGCGAAATTACATCAAGATCGCATAGATATATTTTTGATGGAATTATCGCATGAAAAAGGATCTTATATCCATGTCGTCGAAGAAGAAGTAGGAATACCTTATTCGTTGAAAAAAAAGGAGGATGTATTGACCTTGATACGCATGGCCAACCGTTTGGGTTGTGAAGTAATAATCCGTAAGGTGTCAGACCATGATACAGAAAGGGAAGATTATACACCCGAAGTCTTCGAAGCTATTCTGAAACGGATGGAAGAGAAATCTCAGAAATATTATAGAAAATGAAGAAGTTGGATATAAAAAAGAATTATTATTGTTAAGTTTCTATTTAGAACATAAACAAAAAGGAATAAAAAAAGCCTCCGGCGGGGTGACTGCCGGGGGCTTCGTGCATCTGCATGTTATATGTCAGACAGTAGCGTATTTGTCAAGCTCTTTAATTCGCTTCACTATAAGGTCAAAACGTGCTTTTGTCAGAGGGGTAAGCGTGTCCGTATTCTCGCCATCAAAGTTATCACCATAAATAAGACTATCCACACCGATACCGTGATTGTAGTTTTCACGGATGCAGTTACGAAGCGTCCATAGGTTACGCAAGTTAACCCAGTCGGCGGTACGGTTTTTGATTTTACGGAACAGCACAATGGCCGAGCGCATATAATGGCCGACATGATCGTAATCATGGAAAACGCGTTCGCCCAGATAATATATATCTATGTCCTGGTTCTCTTCATCCTCGACCACCTGACAGAGGAAGAACGGGATATTCTTCAGGTTATCCCAATCAATATAATCAGTAGATTTCATAATATATAAGATTTAATTAAAGCCATAATCAGAAGAAAAAAAGTCAAGGTATTTAGGCTCCTGACCTGCAAGATGTTCAGGCAGAACCTTACCTTCAGCCAGACACTCCTGTAACAGACGGAACAGTACAATCTTCAGGTTTTCACCTTTTTTGTGATAGAATATATAGTTGACAGACCACACGCCATCATAATAAGTTATGTCAAACCTATTAGGCTTCAGTTCGACCAGCCCATCAATGAAAGTCATCAGTTCATCTACCTGCCAGTCATAAAGGGCAGTAAGAACCTTTGCTATATCATCGTTGCCGGTAACTGCATCCCATCTGTCCTCCAGAGCCAGCCGGATAAGGCTTTTCTCTCTGCTGTCCGTCTCTATGATATGGGAGGCAACAAAACAGCCGCCAAGACCTGAGACAGCATCAGGATGGGTATATGTAACGGTGACAAAAGTAGTACCCATCACATTCTCTATTTTATCAATAACAGCCTTTTTATCTTTGCCCAAGCCTGTGGCTGTGGCAGAAACGAATACGGTATCACCCTGTTTCATATAATATAAGATTTAGATTAGTCGTTTATAAATTCTTTTTTTATCGTCTGTATGGTAGAAACAGCCCTGCCGGTCAGTTTCGCCACATTGCGTATGGAGTAGCCTTTCTTCAGGAGAGAGATAGCTTCTTTATATTCTTCTTTTTTCTGATCACGGCTCTTGAAGCTGCCGGGATTCCTACCCAGGCGACCGCCCTTCTGGATGTACAAGGCACGGCCACTGTTCAGGCGGTCAAGTATGTTCTGACGCTCCATCGCTGCCAGCTCGCCCAGCAAAGTAGTAATCAATGAGGACAAAGGGTTAACCGTCTTGTCCGGAAGAAGTGTCTCTATATTCAGGTTCTGAATATAGACACTGACCTTATGCTTATGCAGCATATCGAGAGCCTTCAGCATTTCAAGGGTAGAACGGCCAAGACGTGAGACTTCTGTAACAAGCAGCATATCTACATGGTTCTGTGCATCGGTGCAGAAATCAAGGCACCCAAGCAGAACTGGGCGTTCATCAATAGCCTTGCATCCGCTTATCTTCTCTTCAAAAACCGCACAAACAGTGTAACCTCTATCAGCGGCGAGCTTCTGAAGGTCTGCAACCTGTCTGTCTGTTGATTGTCTAGCAGACTGAGAACTGACACGAGAGTAGATAACCACATTCATACATTTGTATCTTTATAACAGGTTAGTAATAGCTTCAGCAGGTATATCCAATTTGGAGAAAGCGAACATTTTTTTGCCCAGGTCTTTCAACGAAGCTCCGATATGGTACACTTCTTTATCGTCAACTATCAGGAAACGGTCATGACTGTTCCGGTAGGTTCTGATATTGATGGGTGGGTACTGGTCATTATGCTTGTCAAGGTCAAGCTGAAGCTGCGGTGTAATCTTCTGTGTATAGACAGTGGCCGACACACCCGGATTGCGTTTGCTCAGCATAAGCAATACAGATTCATCGACATAGTTGTCTATCAAAAGAAGGGATTTTCGTGCAGATCTGATAAGATCCGTTGCAAACTTGTAGGCATCGAATATCTGACCGTCAAAGAAGATGCCTTCTACCGGCGGCAGTGAAGTACGGACAAAGAAGTCTATCTGTTCAGAATGTCCGGCAAGGGTTTTCTCTATCCGGGAAAACCTGTCATCTATTCTCCGCTCGATGTCATTCAACCGTTGGTTGATGGAATACCCTTTCAATAAATATTCTTTCAATACCTTATTAGCCCACTGACGGAACTGTGTACCTCTTTTGCTTTTCACCCGGTAGCCGACCGATATAATCACATCAAGATTATAGTAATCGACCTGATAGGTCTTACCATCAGAAGCAGTGTAGGCAAATTTTGCCCAAACTGAATCTTTTATCAGTTCTTCTTCTTTGAAAATGTTTCGTATATGCTTGCCTATAACACTTATATCACGACCGAACAGATTTGACATTTCTTCAATAGAAAGCCAAACTGTTTCATTTTCCATACGAACTTCCAGCTTGATGGTATCATCCGGCTGGTATAGTATTATTTCTCCTTGTTCCATTATTTACTATGCTTTTACATCTACAAAGGTACGAAAATATATCAAAGATTAAAATCAATACAAAAGAAAAGTGTACTGAAATATAAAAATAGATTTATTTCAGTACAAACATATAATCATAACATAAACAAATGCAATATACAAAACATTAAACGAGAAAAAATTAAGAAAATGGAAAGCAAACAATATCAAAATTAATCATTAACTTAGCATAGAGAATTATAAAAATAGAAATATGGTAGACATAAACGAAATAAAAAGATGCACACTCCAGGCAATGATGAAAGATGACTTGCTTATGCAAGGGCTGGTGTTGAAAGGAGGAAATGCCTTACAGTTGGCATACGATATAACCAATAGAGGATCAATAGATATTGACTTCTCTATGGAAAACGAGTTTAAAGATAAAGATTTTGAAAGACTGTCAAGAGTTTTTGGCGAATACCTGAATGAAGAGTTTGCTGAAATAGGTTTAGTAGCTTACGATGTAAAGTTTATAAAGAAACCAAAAACAGGTTCAATTCCAGAATGGAGAGGTTATAATTTAGAGTTCAAACTCATTGAACGTGAAAAGTTTGAGAAGTTTGGAGATGATATAGAAGCTATAAGAAGAAATGCTATCAAAATAAATGAATCTACACAGGAAGTCAAATATACAGTCGATATAAGCTCATACGAATACGTAGATAAGGCGATAAAGAAAGATATAGACGGGCTTATTTTAAGAGTCTATACTCCAGAAATGATTTTAATCGAGAAAGTAAGAGCTCTATGTCAAACTATGCCTAAATACAAAGAGATTGTAAGCAGCGCAAGACAGAAAAAAAGAGCAAGAGATCTCTATGATATATGGATGATATGCCAGCATTTTAAGAATCTAAACTTAACAGAAGAATTATTCAAGAATATATTTGCCGCAAAGCGTGTCCCCCTTGCCTTTTTGGATAACTTTGAAATACTCAGAGAACAAAACAGAGAAGACTGGGAAGTTGTACGACAAACCATCAGCCATGATGAAGAGACAAAAGATTATGACTATTATTTTGATTTCGTCAAGAATCTTATAGAACCTTTTAGAAACCACGAGGAAAAAAAAGATTCCAGCGAGGATCAAATTCAGTAAATCTCATATTATAAGTAAGATAGAATTTATGCACTTGTTTCATTTTAAGAAAAGGAACAAGTGCTTGCTTTTCATATCCTGCTTTTTCTAAATAGAAGCCTAAGGCCTGATGATAAGGATATATATAATGCATTTGATTATAATAATAGACCAGTTTATCAACATCAATTACGTTTTTTGCATTAATAATTGCTTCAAGAACCTGAGTTACACCACCTGAGTAAAAAGGTCTTGCTACAGAATCGAGAATAGTTCTCTCAACATCTGTGACAAAATAACAGTTACGAAATGGAACTACACCAAGCCTATTATTTGACTGACCATTTATCAGGTGAAGTTTATAGTTCTGGATAGTCCTTATATTTGTGGTTTGTCTCGGTTTTTTATTAAATGCTGTATCTATTGCCTCTTGTTTCAACGTATTATCATACTTTATATAACTATTACGCTCGTTAGTCATATATATATGCTTAGGCAACTGAAGAGTCAGGCCATGTATTGTAATGGCAGTATAGAAACTAAAATATGATGATCTCGATGACGCAGCCGCTAAGTCATAAATATCAGCTTTCGGTTTTGCATATAACGGAATAACAGACATACGTTCGTTAACAGAACTGACTTCTTCAACATTACATATATCCTCAATGTATTCGATAAAATCCACAAGTCGGTAATTTGTAAAACCATACACTTTCCTAACCGAATATAGTAACTCGATTATCTCTTTCTGATTAATTACATTATAATTAAAATCAGAAATCATACTTTTCACAATATGTTCATTCTTTTTTGCCAACTTTTTACTATTAGATTTCATATATGAAATCTATATGCAAAAGTATAAATTTTATTGGGAAAACAGTCTATTATTACAGTTATTTATATATTATTAAAACAATAAAAACATTAGAAGGTGATTAGAAAGATTGAAAATATCTCACCCCACAAAAAAAACACATAATATATTACTAATTTTAGTACATTAGTATATACTACTTTTAGTATTTATCATTATATTTGCAGAAAAGACATAATAAGAAACTAATATACACATATTTATGAAAGCAAAGGTTTTATGTATTCTGAATCACAAGGGCGGTGTGGGCAAGACCACGACCACCATCAACCTGGGTGGAGCCTTGCAACAAAAAGGATATAAGGTGCTGTTAATCGACCTTGACGGACAGGCAAACCTTACTGAATCATTAGGTTTGTCTGCGGAACTGCCACAGACTATTTACGGAGCGATGAAAGGTGAATATCCGCTGCCGATATACCAGCACAAGGACGGTATGAGTATCGTACCCTCATGTCTGGATTTGTCGGCTGTAGAGACAGAACTTATCAATGAAGCAGGACGTGAGCTTATACTTGCGCACCTTATCAAAGAAAGCAAGGAGAAATATGACTATATCCTGATAGACTGCCCACCGTCATTATCATTGCTGACCTTAAATGCGCTGACCGCATCGGATCAGCTTATCATCCCGGTACAGGCGCAATATCTCGCCATGCGAGGTATGGCCAAACTGATGCAAGTTGTAAGCAAGGTACAGCAGCGTCTTAACTCAGACCTGAAGATTGCCGGAGTACTGATAACCCAATATGATGGAAGAAAGAACCTTAACAAAAGCGTATCGGAACTGGTGCAGGAAACCTTTCAGGGAAAAGTCTTCAGCACACACATACGCAACGCCATCGCACTCGCCGAAGCACCGACACAGGGACAGGACATATTTCACTATGCACCCAAGTCAGCCGGAGCTGAAGATTATGAGAATGTATGCAATGAATTACTAACGGAAAAAATGAACTAAACTATGGCAAATAAAAAAGATTTGAAAAGCAGTATGGCACACGGGATGAGCAGCGGACTCGACAGCCTGATACAACCGACCACAAAAATACAGGAGCCAGAACAGCCACAAAAGGAGAAAGCGGTACACTGTAACTTTGTGATAAACCAGAGTATTCACACACGCCTGAAAACGCTTGCCATACGAAAAGGAGTCACTTTAAAAGACGTTATTCAGGAAGCATCTCTAGAATATTTGAAGAAATATGAAAACGACTGATTTTATACTTATATATAATGGAATATGATTCATATACTGATAAAGAAATTATTGATGCTATAATAAAAAACAATAGAGCTGTCATAGAATATTTTTTCTGTAAAAAATGCTCAAAGCTGTTATCATATATAGCCTATGCTATATTTGATAGTCAAGTTGACTGTAAAGAGTTATTAAGTGAGTTTTTCTTATATATCGCTCAGAACGATTGGTATAAGCTCAAACAATTCGATTACCGTAGTTCGCTTCACACCTGGATTTCAGTTGTAGCATCAAGATTTTTTCAAAAAAAACGAGATACACTGGTAGAAAAAGGTTCGTCAGAAGCTCTAATATCACAAAACAAAGAGATTTGTACACCTATCTACAAATTAGATTATAAAATGGACTTGTACAGAGCGTTAGATAAAATGGGAAATGAGCGTTACCGCAAAGTCATCTATGCGTTAGATTTAGAAGATAGAGAACCTGAAGATGTTGCTACAGAGTTGAATGTATCTATTGACTATCTATATAATTTACACCATAGGGCTATTTTAAATTTAAAATCTTTAATGGGCAGAAAGGAGGAGTATTTATAATGAATACAAGAGAAAATATAAATGAGGAAATGCTTGCTGCTTTTATAGATGGTAACTGCACTCCATTAGAAAGATATATCATTGAACAATCGTTGAAGGATGAAAAAGTACAAGAAATAGTAGATATTGTAGATGATTGCAAAGTTCTTGATAAGGTCGAAAGTATTGACCCCATAGATATATCAGAAGCTATAGATAAATACTTAAAGCCTATTGAAGAACTGAAAGAATTAAAAAGAAATATTATAACAGAAAAAACGGAACATATTCTATAATATATGATAGAAGAAAGATATATAAGACATATATGTAGTATAGATAATCACCCAATTTCTACTCTTAATATAAAACTTAAAGAGATTTATATTAAGGGGTTAGGGGCTTGCTTGTATAGCCTATCTAATGGTTCTGAAATCACAAATTTATATTATGAAGTATGGGCTAATAGTATAACAAGTAATGAAGACAACAAAATACTATACTGGGGTAATAATGATACCTATGTAAAAAAAGCCATGTCTCTACATAGAAATGGATGGAGATTAATTTCGATGAAGCATACATTATTATTCGATTGTTACTATATACTTTTGTCAAGTATAAGAAAAAAAGATGAGATTGAAATGATTAATAAGGTATTAAACTATTTCAACCAAAATATATGTGGAATATTTTCAAAACACGCATCCAACGCTATTTTCTCTTATTTTGCAAACTCTATCCCTAACGATAATATATCTCAATCTCTTATTAACCATCGTAAGGTTAATTTAGACTCAGAGTCTAATATATGCAAGAATGTTCTAGTAGTTGCAAATGTAAGTGCAGGAAAATCTACACTTATAAATTCTATGATTGGCTATAGGATTAATAAAGCAAAAACAACTGCTTGTACTAACAAATTAGTGAGAATTTATAATAAGACAGCAAAAGATGGAATAACTCTTTATAATCTAAACCAAACGTATGAATATACTAAAGATATTTGCTCCATAGATAGTGATAGTTTTACATGTGCATCATTGTATTTTAACTCAAACTTATGTGATAGTAATATATGCTTCATTGATACTCCTGGTATCAATAACAGTTATGACCTAAGACACAGAAGTATAACAGAAGATGCCATAAAAAACATTCCGTATGATGCTGTTATATATGTATCAAATGCAAGATACTTTGGAACAAATGATGAATATAGTATTCTTTCGTATCTAAAGAAACATGTAAAAAAACCTATTATTTTTGTTCTCAACCAGCTTGACTGCTTTGATAAAGAAGAGGATTCCATAACTAAAATGTTGAAAGACTACAAAGATGACCTGATAAAATTAGGATTCAAGTCACCTTGTATTATTCCTATTATGGCATATCCCGCTTTGCTTCTTAAATTAGATAAGTCAATTAAAAATAATATAGAAAATAAAAGAACATCATTATATAAAGAATTACTAAATGATTCATACTATGATTTACCCAATTATATCACTGGTATAAAATCAGATGGGTTATTAGAAAAAACTGGAATTAATTTATTAGAAAGACAATTAATTAACATTATACAATCATGAAACAGATAAGCATTACGTATAACCCCTATCTAATATCAACCGATATAAAGGTTGATGGGGAATCTCCAAAATCAGATAGTGCCTTAATTGTAGGTAAAAAACGATTGCAAGAATGGGTTGAGAAACTACCACAAATTATTATCGAAGAGTACAGAGATAGAAATGTAAAAATAGATTTTACAGGTAGTATATCTGATTATGAAGATGTCGTTTCTGCATTTGAAGGATCAAAAGATGAAATAATTTCAGAATGTAAGTTCCACAAGACTAAAGATATAACAGATGTAGAAAAAGAAATAGATGATATATTTGAAGCGATTAAAACAGGACCAATCCCTGAAATACGTGATCAAAAGATTCTAAGAGCTTTTCAAAAAGCCAAAGATTCTCAATTTGAAGTTAATGTTGTAGCCACAATGAGCTCAGGTAAGTCAACTCTTATAAATGCACTACTTGGAAGACAGCTCATGCCTGCGGCCAATGAGGCGACAACGGCAACAATAGTAAAGATTATTGATGAAGAACATGATAATTTTTCTGCCATAGCTTTAGACAAATCTGGTCAGATTGTCAAAAAACTTAACGATGTCACTCTCGAAGACATGACAGCTTTAAACAGCGATCCTAAAGTATCTATTGTTGAATTGAGAGGAAAAATACCTTTTGTTAAATCTGTTGGGATGAAACTCGTTCTAGTAGACACACCGGGACCAAATAACTCACGTGACAAGAGCCATGAAGAAATGACATATAAAATGATAGCTGATTCTGACAAATCTCTTGTATTGTATGTTATGAATGGACGCCAATTAGGTATTAATGACGAAAAAATCTTTTTAGATTATGTTTGTCAAAGTATGAAAGATGGAGGCAAACAAGCTCGCGAACGCTTTATATTTGCCGTAAACCAAATGGACGCATTTTTACCTTATCCTGAAAATGATGGTCCAACATGCATTACAAGTGCTTTAAATAAAGTCAAATCAGGTCTAGAAGATCGCACAATTTATAATCCAAATATCTTCCCGGTATGTTCACTCCCTGCATTACAGAAAAGAGCAGAAATGAAAGGTTTAAGAGCAGGCGAATTTAGAGAGTTTAGAGACAAATGTGAGGAGTTTGAATCTATGCATTTTGAAAAATACTACGACTACAATAATCTACCACAGACTGTAAGGCAAAGAATTGAATCGTTTGCAAATGAACAAAAAGGAGATGATTTGGTCGAAGTTCATACAGGTATACTTTCTATAGAACAAGCAATAGCTCAATATATAAACAAGTATGCACGTACTACCAAAGTATGCGATTTAGTACTTTCATTTAATGAAAAGCTAAATGAATTAGCTACAGTTGCACATTTAGAGGAAGCAATCCGTAATGATAAAAATGCTAAGGCTGAAATTGACAAACAAATTCAGAAAATAAAAGAAACTATCCAATCTGCAAAGAATGCTCAAATTCGTTCAAAGAATATTGATAACATAGACTTAGTAACTTCTGTAAATAAAAAATTGGATATTTATTTTAGAACGATAAATACGCAAATCAGTAAAATGATATCTGGCGAAACTAAAGTCGAAAAAACAAAAGCCTTGAATCAGTGTGAGCAAATAGAAAAGCAATGTAAAGCTATTGCTATCCAGATAAAAGTACAGATTGAGAAGATCATTCAAGATGCTTATAAAGATTCTATCAATAAAGTAGTTGAAGAGTATAAGAAATACTTAAACGAGTTGAAACTAAATGTAAATTCATCAGCGTTGGAATTTAGTCCAATTTCTTTGGTCTCTACATCTTTAGCAGACCTATCCAAAATAATTAAGGACAATACAGAGGTTGTCGATGAAAGTTATGAAGTTGAAGAACAATATCAAGTTAAAGTTAAAGGGACAAAAGGTAGAAATGCTGCTGGAGGTGCTGCTGCTGGTGCAGCCAGTGGTGCTGCAATAGGAAGTTTTATACCAGGAGTAGGAACACTTATTGGTGGAGTTGCTGGTGCTTTATTCGGTGCGATAGGTGGTGCTATTTCAGGTGACAGTGAACATTACGAAACAAAAACAAGGAAGAAACTTATAAAGCAGGAAGGTCAATATCTTAATATGAGATCTATATCACAAGAATACACAGCAGAATTTCAAGAGAGTGTCATAAATGTGAAGGCTCAAACGATTGATTTTGTTGAAAAAGAAACGACTCGTCTAAAGGAACATCTTAAAGGAGAACTAAAGAAGATAGATGATATTCTTAAAAATAAGCTAGATACTCTTTCTAAAGTAGAAGCTGATAATAAAATAAAGACAGAAGAGTTAGCTAAAAAACAAGCCAATTTAAAATGGCTTGAAGATTTACAAAAAAGAGTTACAAATATTATAAACTTCTAATAGTATGGACACCAAATTTATAAATGCAGTACAAATTAAAAATATTGTACGCGTACGTTTAGCACTTTCAAATGAATTAATGTTAGACCCAAGAGGCAAAACATTCAAAGAAATGCTTCAATATGCAGAATCTAATTTACCATTATTATATCAAGATGATGATGGTAAGATTTATGATGACGATTCAGCGAAATGGAACGAAAATTTCTTGTATGATTTAAAAAATGACTTAGATTTAAATTTCTCAAAAGAGAAACTTTCTCTTTATGAAATCGTTGCAAAACATGTTTTAAAAGATAAAGCAGACAAACTTGAGAAAGAAGAAGTATTTAAAAATAAAACTGTAACGAGAAAGTCATTTGTTAATAATAAGAAATTTGTATATAGCGGTATAACAATAACTGGTGCTGTATTAGCAATAGCCAGTTTATGCATGAACCAAAAAGAATTAGCAATGATGCTAAAAGATTATGACATAGATAAAAGAACTTTGGATTCTATATTACCTATCGTAGGTTCTTTTGGATTATTAAGTTTTTTATGTGGAGGATATCTTTTATATAAATCTTTTAAGAAATGAGTTCAATATACGATAATAAAGCAAATGTAGCTCACCTTGATGGCGGTTCATATAAAAGTAGCATTGCCCATAATGATGAGCAAATTCAGCAGCCAGTACAAAAGTGTGAGATCTTTAATGATGATAATCCAGATGTAGCTGATACTGTGCAACAAAAAAATGCACCTACAATTAAGTTCGCAGAGATGGAAGAATATAAAAAACGTTCAAACAATGCGATTAAGCTTGTTGACGATATTGTTCTAAAAAACTATCTTGCACAATTATCAGATATGCCTGTAGTACCCATTACAGATGATGCGTTAAATTTGGATGACATAATTCTATTTAAAATAAACAAGATGGTTTATGAAAGAGACGAATATGCCACAGACAAGTTCATCAGTGTTGTTAGTGCTATGACATATACAGACAGTTCTATTTATTTAATAGTAGATGGACATAAGAACTATGCTGACTTTTATCTTGGAATCAAATGTAATGATGCAAATCGTAAGAAAAGTTCAATAGCAGAAACTTTTAAAAGTTCATTAGAAGGACAATTTCCTGGTGTTAAGTTAGAAGATATATCTTATAAGAATATAGATACTGGAACCTACAAACATGATAAATTATTACATCGAATTACAGAAGGTGAAAGTGTTAGTTCTTACGTAGGAGTGCCATCATACAAAAATAGTAAAGGTGAATATACAAATGCAAATTTTATCCAAGGCATAGAAAAGTTTGCATCAGCGATGCACGGAAAAGAGTATACAGCAATTATTCTTGCATCTAATATATCACGTAATGAGATTGCAAATCTTCGTAACGGATATGAAAATATATATACAGAGTTATCTGCTATGGCTACAAAGCAATTAGCTTATAGTACGAATGAATCGTTAGCTAATGCAATAAGCCGAACCAAAGGAACATCAGATGCATATACTAATGGTTATAGTGAAGCTACAGCTCATGGAACAACTAGCTCAAAGTCAACAGCAACTACAAAGTCTGAATCGAAGACTCACCAAGAGGGTGAAACTAAAGAAAATTTGCTAGGACAGATCGGAAAAGGTCTTGCTATCGTAGGTGGAGCTGTTGCAAGTGTTGCAGTTGTAGCAGCTACAGGAGGTGCCGCATTGCCTGCAGTTATAGCTACAGGTATAGCTGCGGCAGGTGGCGCTGGTGTAGTTGCGTCCGTAGGTGGCGCAATGGCAGTAGCAGGAGCTGGAGTTGGTATCGGAACTAAATCAAAAAACAAATCTGACAGTACTACTACAACAAATGGCTCCACTGATACTGAAACATGGGGAGAATCTGATACAGAAACAAAAACAATTTCAGAAAGCAAAACCCATACTGACAATTTCAGTGAAACTGACGGTACTACATCTACTATTGGATCATCTAAAAACTTTACTATAACCATTGAAGATAAGCGCATCAAAGAAATTCAAAAAAGGATTGATAAACAATTGGAGAGAATAGAAATGTGCGAAAGTACAGGTCTTTGGTCTACAAGTGCTTATTTTATTTCATATAATACAGATAAATCAACCGCAGAAACAGGTGCCACAATTTTTAGGTCTATTATGCAAGGTGAACAATCTGGTATTGAAATTTCTGCAATAAATACATGGCATCCAGTTATAAATAAAGATGGTAAAATCATAGAGAATCCTAATTTTCCATTAATCCTAAAATATATAAGTGGATTATCACATCCTATATTTAGATACAACAATGGAATCTTAGGTGAAGACATTCTTATGTCGGGAACTTCCTTTTTAAGCAGTAAAGAAGTCGCTATTCTAGTTGGATTACCTAGAAAATCAGTACCTGGTTTACCTGTTATAGAACATATTTCATTAGCTAAGGAAGTAGTGCGTTTAGATAATGACAAAGAATCTAATAACAACTTTAATTTAGGATGTATATTTGATCAAGGCGTTGTCCGCTCTGATAATAAAGTTCTTCTTGATGCGAAAAGTCTAACACAGCACACATTTGTAACAGGTTCTACAGGATGTGGAAAAAGTAATACAATTTACTATCTAATAAACCAAATTAAAGATCAACATAATGCCCCAAAATTCCTAGTCATTGAGCCAGCAAAAGGCGAATATAAAGATGTATTTGGAAATGAGCACATTTATGGTACCAATCCTTTGAAAACACCATTGTTAAAAATTAATCCTTTTAGGTTTCCTGAAGGTGTACACGTATTGGAACACATAGATAGACTTATTGAGATATTTAATGTTTGCTGGCCGATGTATGCAGCCATGCCAGCAGTTCTCAAAGAAGCTATTTTAAATGCTTACGAAGATTGCGGTTGGGATTTATATAAATCAACAAATAAATACTCTAACAATCTTTACCCAACATTTGCTGATTTGCAAAATGAATTAATTCTCGTTATTAATAATTCTGCATATTCAGAAGAAGTTAAAAGTAACTATCAAGGTTCTTTAGTAACACGAGTAAAATCTTTGAACAATGGCATTTGTAATCAAATATTCACCAGTAAAGAATTGGGTGACCAAGCATTATTCGATGAAAATGTTATAATCGACCTAAGTAGAATTGGCTCGCAAGAAACGAAGTCTCTTATTATGGGTATCTTAATTATGAGATTAAGTGAATATCGTTCTAATAGTGATATACCACATAATAGCGAATTAAGACATATCACAATACTTGAAGAAGCTCATAATATTCTTAAGAGATGTTCACAAGAACAGAATCAAGAAGGTAGCAATGTAGCTGGTAAAAGTGTTGAAATGATAGCCAATGCCATAGCAGAAATGCGTACTTATGGAGAAGGATTTATTATTGTTGATCAATCTCCTGGAGCTGTTGATGTATCAGCAATACGAAATACGAATACAAAAATTATTATGAGATTACCAGAAGAAAACGATCGAAGAGTTGCCGGTAAATCTTGCTCAATGAAAGACAATCAGATTGATGAAATATCTAAATTACCTACAGGTGTAGCTGTTGTTTATCAAAATGATTGGGAATCACCAGTATTGTGTAAAATTGGAAAATTCGATAAACCAAGTATCAAATTTGAATATATAAAAAGAGACGTTACTGATCCAATTTATGAAGATATTACGATAGAACTTCTTAAGTTGTTGCTAAAAGGAAGAGTAAATTCTCCGTTAAGTCCAAATATAGATTTAATAAAAACGAACTTAGATGACTTTAAGGCATCGACTTTTAGTAAAATGTTATTGTTTGAAGCTGTATCAGAATACTGCTCATTAAATACTATAAAATTATGGGAAGATATTAACCATGATAAATTGGCACGATTAGTTTCTGAGATTATTGCACAAGACAATGAAGTCAATAAGCTTGTTCAAAATACAACTAGTTTTGAACAACTAACATTAAGTTTAAATGAATTAGTAACCAAAACAATACCTCAAATACCCGATGAACTTAAGATAGTCGTTTCGCAGTGTTTAATGAAAAATTATTCACTTGGTAGTGAAGTACGACTAAAAGTATATAGTGCATGGTATCAGAGTGTTCGTAGCTTGCAAAATAGCTGATAATATGGAAATAAATGAACATAGAAACGAACAATTGGAAAAGCTTTTAAAAGATTTTCCGATGCTAGAAGAATGTGAATTGGACAAATCACTTGGAAAAATTGAAAATATTAAGCACCAAAAATCAGATGATGTTTCATTTAAAGGACGAATGGAAACAGAACGCGATATAGAGTCATCTAAATTGCAAGATGAACTTAGAAATGCCCATATCTATCCAGGAGAACTATATTCTGATAAATTGTGGGGTGGGCTTGATTCATTTTCTGGTGATTTAGTACATAATGCTCTAAATGAAGCTAGGAATAGTAATAGAATAACAGATTCAGAGTACAAAAATTTGATGGCACAACTCAAAAAGGCGTGTCACCATCAAAACTAAGTTAATATGAATATTATGCCTTTTTCGGAAATAACAGGAGCCTCATTTCCTCTAGCAGAATTATCTAAAAGCCATGAGGTTTTACCCAATCGGGAATTAAATAAATCTCTGGGTAAGCAAATAAATGGTGTAGTAAGTGATGAAGGAAAGGAAATAAATAATCCTAAAAGAATAACCTGCATAAACGAAAGATACTCAGGAGAAAATCACCCTGAGACTGGTGTACCCTACGTTGAAAAGACAGTTAAAGATGCCGATGGAAATGAAGTTGTCGGTGTATTTCCTCAATTCGATAGTGAATTTGATGCCCAGCTTCCGGAAAGTATGCTTCAGGAATCAGATTCAAAGCAGTTTTCAGAAGCTAATAGACAATTAAAAGAAAAATATGACTCAGACCCAGAATTTGCATCTAAGTTTAATGAGCGTCAACGTGATGACATTGAAAATGGAAGAACACCTTATGGATATGTATGGCATCATAATGAGGAAACTGGCAAAATGCAGCTAGTTGATTATGACACCCATGAAAGGACAAGACATACTGGTGGAAAAGCCATTTGGGGTGGAGGTAGAGAAAATAGATAATTTTAAAAATAAACAGTATGAAACTTCAATGTAAATACAATTCTGCTACATCTGTTGAAAAGATACAAGATGTTGCAAAAGAGAATGGCTTTACTTATACTAATGATTTAACAAATTTTGTTCTGCTCTATAATAATGGAATTATAATTCCTAATAAATTCGATTCAGAACAATCTAAAGGATATGAAGTAAAAACTATTCTATCATACAATAAAGAGGATATGGAAAATGTATATACTGCAATAGAAATTCTTAAAGAAGAAGGAGTATATCTAATTCCATTTGCAAACACACCATCAGGTGATTTTATATGCTTAGATATCAATAATGCTGTCGTTTTATGGAAACATGAAACCTCCATTATAGAAAGAATATCACCTACTTTTTCTTTATTCATAGACTCTTTATATTGATTATATGTCAATTTTTGAATTAACAGCAAGGCATCAAATGAACTTAGGTAATAATAATATTATACCTAAAGGAGAAAAATTAAGGTTAAACATCCACACAATGGGTGTTCAACCCTACAATATTTTTTCAAATCCAGAAAATCGACGCCAAGCTATTCAGCAATTTTCAGTAAATGGTATAAATTTTAATTCTAATAGTCCGTTTTTAAACACAGGGCATTGGGAAATTAAAAGAGTACCAGAGGCTTATTTTCACAAAATAACTGAAACAGGAACTCCTTTAGAGAACCTTTCAGGTATAGAGAATATATTTAGAGCTGAAAACAAAGTTATCAACGATGTTGATATGAAAAAAAACTGCATATCACTTACAAAAAACTTTTTTGCTGAAGGTCTTGATTTAAAATTCTCAGATAAGGGTTTGGAGGGTAGATGCGAAATTATTTGTGATTACTTTAACGGAGTTAAAAATGAAATGGGAATCGAAACTGATATTCAATTCAAACATATGCCACCTAATAAACTAGGAGGATATAATCCAGCTACCAATAGCATAGAATTGAATTACATTTTTCTTGAAAATTCAGATTGCGAAGATTTGCTTAATACAATATTACACGAGTCAAGACATGCTTTTCAAGAAAAGTGCATCAGTAATCCTGACTCCGTTTCTGTCAAAAACAATATCATTGATGTTTGGAAAGATAATTTTTCGAACTATATTTCACCTGAATATGATTTTGAAGCTTATGAAAATCAAGAGATAGAAAAGGATGCAAATTATTTTGCAGATAGTGTAATTAAGAAAAGCTTAAATTATAATTATGTTTAAATATGGATAATATAAAATCAATATTAATAGAAGAGAATTACCCTTCTCACATAATAGAAAAAACTATTGAAAAATTAAAAAATCTAACACCTCAAGTAAATGAAGCATTTCATTTATGGATTACAAATCATATAGAACCCCAAATTATTATAGAAGGGTATTCATATAAAACATTAGTCGAGAATTACGGCATGAAACCTATTGGTGCTTTCTTAACATTGGATTGGTTAATACGTGAACCACAAAAAGCTTTAACTTCACTAAAAAAAGGAATAAAATAAAAAGAATATAATAAACCAATATAATGATACGAGGAAAAACTCTTTTTAAATGCTGTAAGTGTGGTAAATTTTTTATTGCTACAGATATAGAATATAAAGCAACTATTTATTCTGTACCTCAGGCCTGCAATCGCTGCGGTAGTATAAAAACTTTACCTATTTATGGGATATTACACTACAAAACATATAAAAAAATTTGGAAAGAAATGGAATAATTAAAGTCAAATCACAATCTTAAGTGAGATTAATCATTCTCAGATTAATACTTTAGCGAAAGAGTGTATAGTTGCTTAAGAGGCACTAATACAACTCTTCTGCTATAGTATTTTATAATCCTAAGAAGCTATTAGAGAAAACATATTGCTTTTAGCTCCTTTTTTATTTGTAATACAGTTTCAGATCGTCTGTTGCAATCTGCTTGCCATCTTCAAAGGTCAGTGTCTTACGGTCTATCTCCTTGCCGTTCTTACGGACAACAACCACCCATTGCATCGGCTCGTTCACTGCCCCATCGTCACCATCGACCACACCACCGGAAACGGCAAACTCAATCGCACTGCCTTCAGTGGAAAGCGTAACGGAAGGTACAGCCAATGCGTCATCATCAAGAATAGCCGTACCCTTGAACTTCTCATTTGTGTTCTCATTAATCACTGATGTGCCGTTAGCAGCCACCACCACAGACTTTATATAGCTCCGGTAATCGCCTGACTGCTGAACGGTAACCTGATACATAGCCCCCTCACCGCCACCGGGTTCATCATCTTTGCTACAACCCACAAGACCACCAATCACGCACAGGCAAACAGCCAACCGATAAAATAACTTTTTCATAAGCATAAATATTTAAGTTTATAAATAAACCACGCAACCCAAACCGATGTGGTTATTGTTGCGAAGGATTGAATTAAACAACATCTCAAACCGATATTCGGCAAAAAGAGCAACCTTATGGCTCAGCAAGACTTCAGGTCTTATGCCCACTTCATAACCATAGACAAATGCCCGGCTACGCTCCAGATAAATCAGTTCGCTTTTCGTCTTAGCCCGCTGATAGCCGATTGTACCGGAAGCCACACCCAGTAAGGAGAACTTGCGTCCCTTCAGGAGCCAGTAAGCGAACTCCGGACCGACTGTTACGGTGTTCGCCTGAACCTGTTCACGGTTCAGGTTACGATAATTGAGGTTAGCCCCCACCCTGAAAGTCTTAAAGACTTTGCCATAGCCCAGCGTACCCTGTACCTGGCTTTCGTCCACCACATAATCAACTTTCATGTTCAAATAGTTGCTGCCGATATACTGTGCCCTGCAAACAGCAGTCAGACACAACAGGCAGCTTATAAAAAACAGCTTTTTCATAGAATTACGGATTTACTTGTAGGGTAATCTGTTTTCTCACCGGCAAACCGTACCGGCTTGAAACGGTAAACTCAATCAATGTCTCGCCTGTACTCTCAGGCATGAACACCACCAGATTATTGTGTTCAAGCGCAACACCCTCGTCACGTGTAGCGTCATATCCGGAAATATAAACCTGCCCCTTACCCTTTACAAACCGAGCGGAAGCCTTTACGCCATACTGGTCTGTAGCAAGCAAAAGGTTAAACTCCACATTATCGGAAAGGTTGACCATATCAGGCACATTCTGGAACTCCACATTCATATCAGGAGTAGAAACATCAAGCCTCACGCTGTCAGCCCTTGTCACCATTTCGCTGGCAACGGACATCTTCAGGCTCATAGCTCCTGCCGTTGTAGGGACAAAATCAAAAGAGAGTTTGCCATTCGTCTTATAATCATATTCAAAAGACTCACCGGGCGAATATTCGCTGTTATCAACGATGATCACGCCATTGCCACCCTCTATGTCAAACATAGTAAGCAGCTGGTCGCCGTTGTCAGGATCAAGACCATTAACGGAAAACGTACAGTTCACAGCCTTGCCGACTGCAGCCGCCCCACCGTCAATGCTTTTGAGTGAAACGGAAAAGTCACGGCTTATCAGATTGAGTTCGTTATCACAGGCAGATAAAGCCAGCATAAAGAACAGTGCAGAAATAAGACTTCTCATAGGCTTAAAATTTAAAACTTGGTTATTCTATCAAACAAATCATTCAAATCTACTCCCCTGCTTCTCAGGAAAGCGATATACTTCACCATCACGGGCAGGTTATCTGACTGCTCGATATTGGAAAGCTGCTGTCGGCTTATGCCCATCATTTCAGCTACGCTTTTGGCTGTAAGCTGTAAGCGGATGCGTTCGACCTTTAATTCATTCGTCAGTTCCATATATGAAATTTATTGGGTTTATCATTCTGTCATTTTTTATCACCTCATAGTGAAGGTGATTGCCAGTACTCAAGCCTGTACTGCCCACAAAACCGATAACATCACCTTTCGTGACCACAGCACCCTTGCGTCTGTAAATATGCGTAAGATGCGCATAACGTGTCTTGAAACCGAAGCGGTGTGTTATAACAACCGTTTTGCCATAACCGGGCACATTGCCGGAAAAGGAAACCGTGCCATCGGCTGCGGCATGTACAGTGGCCGCATACTCAGCCGCCATGTCAAGCCCAGCATGAAAGGTACGTTTACCGCTGACCGGATGCACCCGATATCCGAACCTGTCGGATATACGGTAATTCTCTTTAAGCGGTGCCACAGACGGTACAAACCTGAAAATATCCTCCTGACGGCTTATAATATGCCACACGGGAGCGACCTGTTTAAAATCACGTGCAGTCTGCAACACCTCTGCCACCAGTGTGCGCTTATCCTGTGCTGTGGATGCAGAAAGAGAAAACAGCACAATCAAAGCCACGCTAAAGCTCCGACACATTTACGATATCGCTGTTCTCCAGGTCAAAAAGAACATGACGGCCACCGTTTTTTTCGTTTATCTCGATACGGAAAAACTTGTCATCAGGAATAGTGAACTTATCAAAAGCAATCACATACTTCATCTTGTCGTTGCCCTCGATACGAGGAGCGTAGTTTTCGGAGAACAAAGCCTGCTGGTCAACCTCCTGGGATGCTGTCAGCTTCGCAGTCTTACGGTCAACGATATAATACCGGATATAGTCTATGTCGTAAGGAAGACGGCTCTTGTTCTCAATCTCAAAAGTGAAAAGCAGCAGATTATCGTAGATATGCAGGTTATTGAGTGAGAACACTATCTTATTGCGAACAATACCCTTATTGAAAATCTGCCGGCGTGCGTTATACACCCTGTTCATCACATCGTCACGTTCGCCAGCCGGGATGATATTGTCAGTAAGAATCACATTCGCCTTTTTCTCCGGCTTTTTCTCGCCCACCTCATATACAAAAGCATCCGGTTTATCACGGTAATCGACATTGAATGTAAAGAACCTGCCGCTTTCGGTAGCAAACGAGACATTGGTCTGCTTTGGGAACTGCTGCACGCTGCCTGTACGTGCTATCATACGGATAATATTCTCCGTATTCTCAGCCTTACTGACATTGATACAGGTATCACCGTAATCAATGTAAATCACCTTTTCGGGAGCAATGAGGTGAGTCTGTGAAACCTCATTGATAAAAACCGTATCAGGATTTATGCTTGTCATGCCAGGAAGGAAATAGTTTGTCTGTTCAAGACTGTCAGCATAGGACACATTGAAGGAATAGAAAAAGCCTCCTTCAGTCGCCACGCTGACGGTAGTCTGCTTGCTGAAGCTTTTGCTGTTCGCCTTGATACGGAGAATATGCGGTACATTCTCCGGGTTATCCACCGCCACAAAATCAGTAACCGCCTGACTATATTTCACCGCTGAAGGAAAAATCAGATGTATGGTTTTGGAATAATTTACTGCGATGGGCAGACTCTCAACCGGGCGTATCTGCGCTGTAGCCGATACAGCCACAATCAGAAGGATTATATTCAAGAAAAGTGCTTTCATTTCAAATAAAGTTTATAGTTTGACTTCACCGTAACGACAATCTGGTTGTTCTTCTTACGGAACACGCTTTTAGCGGCATTGCTGACGGCGTTAACGCCTGTACTCAACACATCTGTGCCATAGATACCCGTATTCAGGTCACCCACCACTTCATCAGCCGCCTCCTTGCTTGCTTCAGCCTTTATATTCAGCGGCACATATATACCGGGCAAGCCATCCTGATCATAGACGGTCTTTTTAAGCTCGTAGATGCTGTTGCCTACCCTGACGGATTCAATGGCGATATTGATTCTGTCCTGGTCAAGTTTGACCGTGCCGAAAAGTGCCGTACCCTTGTCAAGCAGCAATCCATTAGGAAGCTGCATCTCTTGAAGTGTAACCAGCTTTATGACACTGCCGGAAGTAATCTTCTGGTCACCTGAAACAATCGCCTCAATGGTATTACCCGTATTCTGAGGTTTATCTCCGGAAAAGAATCTGCTCGCAGCAGGTTTGTTTTCGGGTTCAGGTGCCGGTTTGGTTTTCGGTTTCTCCGTTTTCTTCTTCACCGTCTTAGGCTTCGGAGCCGCCTTAGCCATGCTGTCAGCCCTTTGGTTAGCTCTCAGCTGCTGCTGAAGTGCAAGGACTTCAGGATCTTCTGTATAAACCCCTTCTGCCCTCTCATGATAGACCTTATCGGAAAAGTTCTCATATTCAGGCTTGGCTTCAGAACTCATCATATCGTCTATGGTGAAATCACTCTGCTGCTGTGCCCTTAAAGAGGTATTGACATCCTGCATATTCTCATCATCATCAGAACCGCTTAAAGCCATGACAATCACCAAAACCAACAGTACGAAAATGCCGAATGAAGCGAAAACGATAATTTTTGTCTTAGTCGTCTTATCCATAGGCTCACTGTTTAAGCGGTTGTTCTATCCGTATAATCTGCTGCAAGAACTGGCTGAAGAAAAACCCTGTCACGTTCTCCGGGAACTGCGGTGTTGTTCTGACAAGCTCACCCCTTGTGCGTATCAGGAATTTAAGTTTCTGTCCGGACACACTATGAATGGTAAGTGTGGAAGAAAACTCAACCTGATAAGGCTCGTTATCACCGGCAATACGCTGCACGCTGTCAAGCTCACATTTATACACCGCACCGTTCTGAACGGCATCAGAATAAGCCTTATCGTTATAATATTTGGAGAATATGGCATTCAGGTCGTTTTTATTGATATAAAAAGCGGCATGAGCCTGATTACGTTTCATATCGAGCCTGTCAAAGCTGTTGGCATAACGGGTGGCTTCGGAGCATGTATTCTTGACCAGTGCGATAAAAAGGTCTTCTGCATCTTCGGCATGAGTCTTCAGGTATTCGCCGGAGCGTTCGACCACGACTACCTTATTCAGTGCGGAGAAATTAACGGTCAGCCCCCATGCCAGAACCAGCAACACCACCAGCAAAGCAAAACCCAGACACAGTTTGAGGTTGACAGCCCCTTTACGCTTGGCTTCAGCCAGCGTATCAAATTCTTTCAATATATCATCTTTATTCATGATCGGCAGGATTTAAAACAGTTCACGACAATACTTCACACTCTTGGCAAACAGGAACAGTTTGAAGACAAATGCAAAAAGCAACCCCAACATCGTATATTTGTTCTGTCCGCACATCTGCATGACATTTTCAGAAATGACGGAACCCAGCGCATTTGCAATCAGGAAAGCCGGGATCATCATATAACAGACAAACAGATTTTTCAGGTAAGCATGTGTATAATGCCTGGTTTTCTCGTCAAGAAAGAGAATAATCGCAATCGGTGTAACAATCTCCAGCAGGATAAGATACAGATATCTTGCAGCGGCGAAGAAGAAGAAAATATACTTAGTCGCATACAGAAGAACGGTATAAACCGCAATATTGAACGGAAGGGCTATCACCTCGTCAATCTGTTTGCCCACCCAGTTGCTACGTCTGTTAACCTCTTCGATATAATCTCTTGTGAAAGTAGCAATGGCTTCGTCTATGCTCAGATCGACATCTTCCTGATAGTGTTCTATCAGTTCATTCTGAATATTGCCCAGAGCCGTCTCAACAATGGTAAAGGCAAACGGAGCCGCCATGATAATGGCAAACACATAGATATAGATATAAAACAGCTTGAAGAACTGTTTCATATCAGCCGGTCTGTCACCTTCACTGAAGGCTTCTTTCCATGCGGTAACAAACTTCTGGATAACAATAATAATCGCCACAAAAGTGCACAAGGCAATGATGGCCTTGCTGACATCATTTAGTTTAACGGCTTCATACGCCTGTATAACATTATCAATCACTTCCATAGGCTCACGATTTATCAGATTTAAGTGCGGCAATCCGCTTTATTGCATCATTAACGGTATTGAACCTTGCCCTCTCGTCAAGCAGCTTGTCCTGCTGTGCCCTGAGCTTTGCATCAAGGTCAATTATTATCTTCAACCTTTCACCGTCCGTCATTTTCAGATCCGGCGAAATGATGGTGCGTAAAAGGTCAAAGGATGTAATACTCTCCTCCATAATATCATTGAGCACTTTGGTATAGGCATTATACCCCTCCTGCGTATAGATGTCTGTACGTGAACACTCGGTTGCTGAAATCTTCAGCATTTCGCCCTGAAGCTTCAGTACATTCAACACCATTTTGGAGTTCTGGATAAGCCCACTCACCTTACGGTACAGGTCCAGGCTCTCAGTCAATATATTGCGTGAGTTATCCAAAACCTTAAACTGTTCGTAAGCCTGTTTGAGTTCTTTCGCCCACGTTATCTGTGAAAGTTGTGTCAGTGCCGGGTCTGTAACCACAAACTGAGAAAAGGCAGGTGTGGCCAAACAGAACGTCATGATGACACTACATAGAAAAATCCGTCTCATAGTCTTTGTGTTTTAACTGTTTATACTGTTCGATAGCTGTCTCCAGACTGCCGACCTCTCTGTATATCTCCTGTAACCTGTTCCATTTCTCGCCATCCGTCTGAAAAGCCAGCAGCTTTTCAGGAGAAAGCTCCAGACGTACCACAGTAGCGTAGTTATCCATAAATCTCAGGAAAATTTCGGAGTACGGTCTTGTGCCCGTAAAATCATTGCGTATGGACTTCATCAGGTTAATATGACTCCGATTCTTGATATGGAACGCCTCGATTGTCTGGTCATATACCACCTCATTGGCCGGAAGCACATAAAGAAGCTGCGTATTGGCAATGATACCCTTAGTATATTCATTATCCGGCAGCTGTGCCATAGACTGTACGATTGTGCCCACAGCCCCATTCTCCTTACGGAGTTTCTGGTAACAGAAAGCAACCGTAGAATGGATATCGGCACCTGAAAACGTATCTTTGATGGACTGGCTTTCGGCGTATTCGTCAAAGATCAGCATACCACGCACCGACCTGTCGGAAAGAATCTTGTTTTCAATGGTATCAAAAAGGATAGTCATAATCACGGAGATAAGGAAAGGGTCTTTCTTTATCTTCGTAAGTTCGAAGACAATAAAATCACGGTTCTGCATATCATTCTCCAGTGGGGAATGTCTGCAAACATTCTCATAGAAGCCCCCCGGCATGAACTCGGAACACACGTGTAGAAAGCTGTCTATATCGAAATATTCAGGAAGGATATTCAGCCTGTCATACAGGCTGTGCCCCTGCTGCCTCACATAATCGTAAAAGTCAGGGAAAGAATGGCCGTCTGTCTTATCCTCGTAATACTGACGGATAATCTTTGTAAGGGAAACGACCTGTTTAGTGTCTTCCATAATGCTTTTGGTACGCCAGAACTTCAGCACCAGATTAACGAGCGTCTTTATTTTCTCGTTATCAGGCTGTACACCGCCCGTATAAAAAGGATTTATACCCAGTGGAGAAGTACCGTCATAATCAATGTGCAGCGACTTATCTTTATATAGTTGGGAAAGCTGGTAGAAACTTTTTCCGAACTCAACCACAATCAGCTTGTAATTCTGCTCAATACACTGCTGAATGATATTAAGAGAAACCACCGACTTACCACCACCGGTACTTGCCGCCACAATCATGTTGCGTGCAGGAATACGTTTTTTAGAGGCATCCCAAATATCTTTTCTGACCGGAGCCTGAAACAGGCGGTCATTAAAAAGAATACCCTCTTTATCACTTCTGAAAGTAGTATAGTTTATCGCCATACAAAGTGAGGAGTGCAAATCAGAGAGGAACATGAAGTCATCATCCAGACAGTTTTCACGTCCAAGAACCGAACCGATAAAAATATTATAAAGACCTTCATAAGAAGGGATATAATATTTAAACCCGGCATTGGTAAAGATCATCTTCACCTGCTCGATACAGCGGTCAAGAACCGCGTCTTCATCTTCAAGCAGCATGATATTGAAATGTGTCTTACAAAGTACATTCTCTTCGTTGATAATCTCCTGTTCATAGTTAGCCAGACCTTCATAACGGCTTTTGATAGCCTTGTCAAACTCACGGTATCTGCCGAAGAGTCTCACCCTCTCGGATAGTTCATCACGGTAACTGCTACCGGCAAACCGCCATATCTGGTTTATGACATGTGAACAAGGAAGATGAACGCCCAGCCTTTCGAGCATAGACATATAAAGGCTGCTGTTAGCCTCTTGTAGTGTACTGTCTGTAACGTATGTTTTCATACGGTCAGGCAAGTAGCGTTCATCACAAACGGAAAAGAAAACACCTTTTTTATGTCCGATACGTATCATATCGGCACACTGTATGTCTCTCAGACCTTCATCATCATGGAATCCGTTAACGAAACGGAAGACATGCTGTTTTATCTCTGCCACACTCAGGGGCCTTATCTGTGTGCCTCTGATGTTGCGTATGATGGAAACGGCACTTTCAACCGCTTCAAGAAACTCAGAAAGCCTGTCCTTGTCGGCTTTCGTCAGTTTCTCACGGTAATCCAACGGATTAGCCTGATAAGCCTTCTCCAGACTAGAGAGAGACGAGAGTGTAAAGGAAAGGATGCAGAAATGGTGAAGGTATTCTCTGCCCTCAAAGTATCTGCGTTCAGCTTTCTGGATATAGGTATCACCCTCTATCACATAATCGGATTTGAATTTCCGGCGTAAGAATATATCCTGTTTATGGATAAAGCCATTACGCACATACTGAAACGCCCTGAAGAACTCATTGTGTCTCTGCTCCAGGTCGGCAGTGTCAAGCGAATATGCTTCAGGCAGCTCCATCAGATAAACAACGGAAATGTCGCCGGATTTGGTAAGAATAGCCGAGCCTACTGTATCAAGGATACAATAAGCCTGTGCTGCTGCAATTTTCATAAGCCTCTGGTTTTACAGGCTGTGCAGCAAGTCCTTGTTTGAAATAACGAAAATATTTTTTCTGAATTTATTGAATTTGCGTTCAATGGAAAGATTGATAAACAGCACACGTAAGAAGACAGAAACAAGTGCGCCCACCATCAAAGCAACTATAAACATCACGAAAGAACCTTCTCCGCTCATGGCATTTGTCAAAAACCCCACAATAAACAGAACCAGGACAGCCAAAATAATACAATAAACAAGAAAGAATCTGGTATTCATCCCATGTACTTTCAAAGGGGTTTCCAGCCCCTTACGCACCTGAAATTCCATTTACAGGGACATTTTAAGTTTACTGTTCACCAGAGCTATGACGGCAGCAATGATAGCCAGGCCGATAATAATATAGCCGACTACCCAAAGAAGATTAACGATACCCTCCTTGCGTGTGCCTTGTCCGTCACGGTCGATAATCTTGTCGTAGTTCATCACGACACCGATACCTACACCGACAATCAGAAGCATGGCAATCACAGGAACGGCATACTCACTAAGGAAAGAATTAACTTCGGTTCTCAGACCTCCACTTATCTGGAGGAATACAGTAAGAATTGTGTTCATAAGCTCTTGTATTTGATTAGTATTAGGTTTTCTTACTCGCACATAAAATACTCCGCCAGAAATGATAAAATCACAACCGAAAGTGTACTTATATAACAATATTGTACAAAAACCGTGCCTGTAATGACAAATTAAAAGATATTTCACCAAATACACTAACATTCAGCATTTTACATAAACACAAATCGAGTAGGAGGAAAACGAAGTAGTTTTCTTCCTACTTTCGTTTTCCGACCTCTCACACCACCGTACGTGCCGTTCGGCATACGGCGGTTCTTTACTATGGATGCCTTTCGTATTCTTCGAAAGACACTTCCACGACATCTTCTTCAACCATCCATTTGTAGGTCTGCGCTCCTTTATACCCTTCGGATTCCGTCCTATCTCTTTAAAGGTAGCCCAATACTTCTGTTTTGGTTTTATGCATTCGTTCCAACAAACGGTAGTTTTCAGTTATGCCGTTTAAATAAAGTTTGGTCCTTCCCTATAGGCATACATGCCTTGGGTACTACGACCTCTGCTGACTTCTCACGGCAAGCTTTACTCCATCATGGTACTTCGAATCATTCATCCTCACCATATGTCCGTGAGACCTCCTCGGATAAGGGTATTAACTTTCAATCTTATGTCTGCTCCATTTACACTAACCGTCCCGAATAGCTATAGGGCTTTAGTTTGTTTCGCAACCTTACCCACGGTCATATGCCTTATATGAAGTTTCTGTTCGTCAGACCAGATGTTTGCCGCCAGCTTCTTTCAGATTCCAACTCGCGATGGACACCCTTGCTTTTGGCTGTATGATTCCCGCTATTAGGGCTCATTGGGGACTTGCACCCGTTAGCTAATACTCATGCCGAGCATACGAAAAGAAAAGGCTGCTGTCCGAAGACAACAGCCTTTACAATTTAGAATTTCAAATATGACTAACTTTTTTATTTGATACGCTTGTATCCATATACAGCCAGGTCACCCAGTTCTTCTTCGATACGCAACAACTGATTGTATTTTGCCATACGGTCTGAACGGCTCAATGAACCGGTTTTAATCTGACCACTGTTGGTAGCAACAGCTATATCGGCAATCGTAGCATCTTCAGTTTCTCCTGAGCGATGAGAGGTAACCGTAGTATATCCATGACGATGAGCCATTTCGATTGCATCCAGTGTTTCACTGAGTGAGCCGATCTGATTTACTTTAATAAGGATGGAATTGGCACATCCCAGCTCAATACCTTTCGAAAGGAATTCTACATTTGTAACGAACAGGTCATCGCCTACCAGCTGGCAGCGTCCACCGATACGTTCGGTAAGTTTTTTCCATCCCTCCCAGTCGTTTTCACTCATACCATCTTCGATGGAGTCGATAGGATATTTGTTGATAAGTTCTTCCAGATAGGCAATCTGTTCTTCTGATGTACGCTTCTTGCCCTTTTCACCTTCAAAAATTGTATAATCGTACAGTCCATCTCTATAAAACTCGGATGAAGCACAGTCCATACCGATCATAACATCTTTGCCCGGTTCGTAACCTGCCTGCCGGATAGCTGCAAGAATAGATTCCAACGCATCTTCTGTTCCATTCAGTGCAGGAGCAAAACCTCCTTCATCACCTACAGCAGTGCTCAGACCTCTATCATGCAATACTTTCTTCAAAGCATGGAAAACTTCAGCCCCCATACGAAGACCTTCGCGGAAAGAAGGTGCTCCCACCGGACGGATCATAAATTCCTGAAAGGCAATAGGCGCATCACTGTGTGAACCTCCGTTGATAATATTCATCATCGGAACAGGCATTACAAATGTATTTACTCCACCTATATAACGGTATAAAGGTATATCCAGATAGTTTGCCGCAGCCTTTGCCACTGCAAGAGAAACTCCTAAAATAGCATTTGCACCTAAATTCGACTTGGTTGGCGTGCCATCCAGCTCAAGCATTTTCTTATCGATAGCCCGCTGTTCCAGAACAGACCATCCAGTCAAAGCCGGAGCAATAACCTTATTTACGTTTTCAACAGCTTTCAACACACCTTTTCCACCGTAACGGTTAGAATCTTTATCACGAAGTTCGAGAGCTTCATGTTCACCGGTAGATGCTCCGGAAGGAACAGATGCACGTCCCATCACGCCAGATTCCAGTCTTACTTCAACCTCTACCGTAGGATTTCCTCGTGAATCGAGTATTTCACGACCTATAATTGATTTTATTTTCATATTCATTTTTATTTAAATGATTAGTATTTCTCAGTGTTACAAAAATCATAAATTCTGATAAACACCACAATACCTCAAAATAGGTATTTTTTACGTGTATAAAAAAAGCACAGAACTCATATTCGGAAGTTCTGCGCTTTAGTCATACATATCCAATATTAATAATTATTTTTCTTTACTTCGAAATATGCCTGTGGATGTAAACATGCCGGACAAGTTTCAGGAGCTTCCGTACCTACATATAAGTAACCACAGTTACGGCACTGCCATACTACCTCGGCGTCTTTCTTGAATACCTTTCCTTCTTCTACATTCTTTGCCAGAGCAAGGTATCTTTCTTCGTGTCCTTTTTCTGCAACAGCAATTTCACGATACATCTTCGCAATAGCAGGGAAACCTTCTTCATCTGCAATGTCTGCAAACTTAGGATAGTCGAGTGACCATTCTTCGTTTTCACCTGCAGCCGCAGCTTTCAAGTTTTCGAGTGTTGTTCCGATTACACCTGAAGGATAGCTGGCTGTAATTTCTACCATACCGCCTTCCAGCCACTTGAACATACGCTTTGCATGTTCTTTTTCCTGATCAGCAGTTTCAGCAAAGATGGCAGCAATCTGTTCGTAACCTTCTTTCTTTGCTGCACTAGCATAATATGTATAGCGCATTCTTGCCTGTGATTCACCAGCAAATGAAATGCCTAAGTTCTTCTCTGTTCTTGTTCCTTTGATACTTTTTCCCATAATCGTTAGTTATTTAATTGGTTAAACATGTATATTCTTAATTTGATATTATAAAGGTAATACTTTTATTCAAATTTGTAATCATTACAACTTTTTATTTAAGTATTATTAATGAATTTCACTCATGCAATATAAATAATAACCTTATTATCAGCCCAAATATTCAAATAAATATATACTTTTGCACTTCTTTTTATAATTTATAACAAAACACATATATGGTAAAATTGGATTTTCAGCCTAAACTGTTTTCTACACTGAAAAATTATACGAAAACAGACTTTACTACCGACCTGATGGCAGGTATTATTGTAGGTATAGTAGCATTGCCTCTTGCCATCGCATTCGGTATAGCTTCAGGAGTAAGTCCTGAAAAGGGTATTATCACAGCGATTGTTGCAGGATTCATCATTTCGTTTCTTGGGGGAAGCAAGGTACAGATCGGAGGACCAACCGGTGCTTTTATCGTTATCATCTACGGTATCATCCAAGAATATGGCATCGAAGGCCTGATGGTTGCCACGATGATGGCTGGTGTACTCCTTATATTATTAGGAGTATTCAAGCTGGGGACAATCATTAAATTTATTCCTTATCCCATTATTGTAGGATTTACAAGCGGTATTGCAGTAACTATCTTTACTACTCAGATAGCAGATATCTTCGGACTACAGTTCGGAGGTGAAAAGATGCCGGGGGATTTTATAGGAAAATGGATTTTATACTTCCACCATTTTGACACTGTAAACTGGTGGAATGTAATAGTGAGCTTAGTAAGTATCTTTATCATTGCCATTACTCCTAAGTTTTCTAAAAAGATTCCAGGTTCTTTAATTGCTATCATACTGGTAACTGTAGGAGTATATCTGCTGAAAATGTATGGAGGAATCACTTGTATCGATACAATCGGCGACCGCTTCAGCATCAAGGCACAACTCCCCGCAGCTGCTGTACCCGCATTAGACTGGGAAGCTATCAAGAATCTTTTCCCGGTAGCCATTACCATTGCTGTACTGGGAGCTATCGAATCTTTGCTTTCGGCTACAGTAGCAGATGGTGTAATCGGCGACCGTCATGATTCGAATACAGAATTGATTGCACAGGGTATAGCCAATTTCGTATCACCTATTTTCGGAGGTATTCCGGCAACAGGTGCTATTGCGAGAACCATGACGAATATCAACAACGGAGGTAAATCGCCTGTTTCGGGTATCGTTCATGCGGTAGTTCTGTTACTCATCTTATTATTCCTGATGCCGCTTGCACAATATATTCCGATGGCATGTCTGGCCGGTGTTCTCGTTATCGTATCGTATAACATGAGTGGATGGCGTGTGTTCAAGGGACTGTTGAAAAACCCGAAATCGGATGTGACTGTCTTGTTGATAACCTTTTTCCTGACCGTTATCTTCGATTTGACTGTAGCTATCGAAGTCGGACTGGTTATAGCTTGTGTACTGTTTATGAAACGTGTTATGGAAACAACACAGATTTCTGTTATCACCGACGAGATAGATCCGAATAAAGAATCAGACCTGGAAGTACACGAAGAGCATCTTATCATTCCTAATGGGGTAGAGGTATACGAAATAAACGGTCCGTATTTCTTTGGTATTGCTACCAAATTTGAAGAAATAATGGCACGTCTGGGTGACCGACCAAAAATTCGTATCATCCGTATGCGTAAAGTTCCGTTCATCGATTCGACAGGTATTCATAACCTGACAACACTGTGTGAAATGTCACAAAAGGAAAATATACATATTATCCTTTCCGGAGTAAACGAACGTGTACATGCCGTACTCGAAAAATCCGGATTTTATGAACTGCTGGGTAAAGAAAATATCTGTAGCAACATTAATGAAGCACTGGAGGTCGCTACAAGAGAAATAGCAGAATTCGATGAAGGTAACAAATAGACCTTATATTGTTAAAACCTTTTAGCAAACGAGCGAAACTTATTAAAACATGTTATAAAGCATAGATTTTAATGAGTTTCGCTTGTTAGTTTCCAGAAAGTCCGTATCTTTGCACTGTGTTTTTCATAGTATTAGATTTAAGGTTAACAAAGGTTGGAGTACAGCGGTACTCCTTTTTTTATGCCTTCTTGTAAAGAATCGCTTATCAAATAAAAAAAGCTATTCCAACTTTATTCATTGAAATAGCTTTCTTTCAACACAACTTATATTTTTTTTCAATAAGAGGCTGTAGCATTCAGACCTGCTTTCTTAAGCAGTTCCACGATACGGTCCAGTTCTTCGTGTGTAGCTTTTTGCAGAGACTGATCAGGGGTTTCACGGTCTATTGTGTAAATCATTACCTGACGGGGAGCAATCTGTTTAACAATCTCAATCCAGGGAAGTACAAAACGATCGGATGTATTATCAACATCCTTACCTTCGTCTGTTTTTCCCTTCATAAACATAGTCTGGATGATCAGCTTTCCTTTAAAAGCTTTCATCGTTTCAACAATCTTATTAACATCGTAAACTCCCGACGGACGGTCTACCCGCTGAATATATTCTACGTCAACCGTATCAAGTTTCAATATGTTGTTATCTATCTTATTCAGTGCATTGAACACTTTTTCCTTGTGAATAAAGGTGGAATTACTCAGCACACTGACTTTTGCATGAGGGAAATATTTATCACGCAATGCTAATGTGTCATCTATTATTTCCGGAAAGTGAGGATGCGCTGTAGGTTCTCCGTTACCTGCAAATGTCAGTACATCAGGAACAGGACCGTTTGCTTGCATATCGATTAAACGATGTTCCAACGCTTCGCGCACTTCTTCGCGGGTAGGAAGTTTCTGTTTAGGACGATGATCTTTATTATATCCGCATTCACAATAGATACAGTCGAATGTGCAAAACTTACCATCGGCAGGAAGCAAGTTTATTCCCAACGAAACACCCAGTCGCCGGCTATGCACGGGACCAAATATAGGAGAAGGATAAATAACTGTTGACATAAGTCATATTAGTTTTAGTTCACAAGCAAAAGTACACAATATATTTCGATTACCACTTTACTTTCAACTGTAATTGTAAATCAGCTTTACGGTTTCCCTGAATTTCTTCAGTTCCGGAACTTATTTTATCACGGTCATTATAACAAGTTATCCCCCATTTCCCCTGAATAATAAACCGATCTTTATAACTATATTTTAAGTTGACTGCCCAACGGCTTCCCCTGCCATAAAAAGAGGACATAGAGAAGGCGTATAACAATCCTGGCTCATACATATAAATACGGGAATCATAACTTTGTGTGTGAAACCAAGCCCCGCTACATGATATTTGCATAGGAATAAAAGACAGTTTTGCACCAAGTGTACCATTAACAAATCCTCCATTCGAACTGTTTATATTCTTATAATAAGAAGTACACACATATTCTGCGGCAGTTTTTAACCAGAATATTTCACAAGGTTTATAAGAAAGTTGATAATGTATACGCTGACGGATATAAGGTAACACATACTTTCCGTCACTGTCTGAAGTGTAATTCTTTGCCTTATTCTTATGACTATACTTTATTAACATCACCAGTGAATTAATAGGTGAATAACTTAATTGAAACAAACCATCGATACCGGATGTATGATCTCTATCAACCTGATATCTCCGATAGAAAAAATGAAAGAAATCGGCATAACATAAGATTTTCAATTTCCTTAAATAACTAGATTCCAACCCTATATAAACGCCTGTTTCATTTTGAAGCTGTGAGTTTTCTCCGAAAGCATTTGCGTGAATAGCCTGATAACGCTTGTCATAATATCGGTTAATAAGTAATAAACTAGTATGAACAGCCGGTGAATAACTCAACATATTCAATGTAGCAATCTTGCCTGATTTATCGAAAGCTGTCTCTCCTGAAAATATAAATTTGTGGAGAAAAAATTTGTAGTTTGTTCCTATGTTGAAAAAATATTTTCCTCGGGGATAATACAAATTATATGGACGTAAATCAGGATTCAACACCTTGTTGAAAACTGTATAAACACCTGTTAAACCCAATTCAACAGTTTTTCCATTATATGTTAAATTACTCCCAATCAATTGATTGTTTATCATATTTTTCTTTTCCATATCTTTCTTCAACCGATGAAATCCATCTATTTTCAACGATCTTATAAACATATCTTCTACCCGCGCATCCTTTTTACGAAATGAGTAAAAAGCAGACAATGTCCAACGTTTTTTCAACTTATAAGTAGCAGCAATCCCTTGCAAATAATTATTTTCATCCATAGAAGTATATTTAGCAATTCCCCGCCCAAACCGGTTCATGGTTCCTAATGAACCTGACTTGCCAAAACTAAACCCTCCTGTGTTAATAACCAATCCATACCCAAAACTTACCCGATAATTACCTATCGCTAACGACTTCAACTTCTTTACGTCCTGTAAAAAGAAATAAGCAGAATAGAAATCATATCCTTTTTTATTGTATTTACAAAAGAAAGGCTCTCCAGCATCTTTTTCAGCAGTCAGCCCCATATATAATTGATTTCGATACTGAAACCGATAACGTAAGTTATGATAAACCGGATTACCATAATACTTACGGTTAGGATATTTTTCTAAGACTTCTTCGCTATGATCAGCATATCCGGATTTCATGTACAAGGGGATATCCACACGTGTTAACAACTCCTGTTTATTATACTTCAACACATTTTTCCAATAAACTTTATCTTCCTCTTTATCAGACGCTCCAATATAAATAAAGTCTTCTAAAAATCTTCTGGTCTGCCAGTCCATACCTTCTATACCCAACAGCTCTTTCTTACTCACCATGGGACCATATTTATATATATAATACAAGATATTTTCTATGATTTTATCGGAAAGGAAAGGTAGTTGCTCCAGTTGTTCTTTCGTTATTGTGTTAATATTAAAAGGATGTTCAGCCAGTTCACTCAAAAATTCGTATTGTTCTTGCCATCCACTCATTTCCTCTGCTTCAGAAACATCTTCTTTCCATTCAATCCAATTGGATTGAGCTTGCAGATTAACGACAGTATAACTTACTAATATACAAACAATAAACACTCTTATCAACATCCTATTCACAGCTTTTCAACGACCTTTATAAGTTAAAAATTCGTATTATCAGACATGACTTCATTATTATGCGTATTTTTGCGTTCATGAAAAATAGTGTATACATATTACTATTTCTGCTAACAGCTTTTGCACTGAAAGCCAACGCACAAAAGCATTCCCAATCGGAAACAAAGGGATATATGGTTCCCGTTTGTGTATATCAGGGAGATACTATACCTTGTATAACGCTGAGAAATATATATGTATACCCACGTCTGAGATTTAAAAGCAAAAAACAGGAGCGATATTATTATAAGCTTGTAAGGGACGTAAAGAAAACTCTCCCTCTGGCTAAAGAAATTAACAGAGCCGTTATAGAAACCTACGAGTATTTGCAAACCTTGCCTAATGACAAAGCCCGCACACGTCATATAAAAATGGTAGAGAAAGGACTGAAAGAACAATATACCCCCAGAATGAAGAAACTTACCTTCGCACAAGGTAAATTACTGATAAAACTGGTTAACAGAGAATGTAATCAGTCATCTTATCAGTTGGTAAAAGCATTTATGGGACCATTCAAAGCTGGATTTTACCAAGCTTTTGCAGCATTGTTTGGAGCCAGTCTGAAAAAAGAATATCATCCGGATGATGAAGACAAGATGATAGAAAGAATTGTTACTCTTGTTGAGAACGGACAACTATAACAACACTGTAAATCAATAAATTAACAAGTTATCAATATGTTTATCAACAATAATACATCCTGGTTTTAACTGTCTGAAACCAGGATGTATCTTTTTATCTTTTCATCATTTTATTGGCAAACTCCCATAAAACAATGCCAGTAGTAACAGATACATTAAGTGAATGCTTTGTACCGTACTGAGGAATTTCAATACATCCGTCACACATATCTACAACTTCCTGCTGTACGCCTTTTACCTCATTTCCCATAACAATGGCATATTTTTTATTGGGGGCTAAAACCAGATGATCGAGCATTGTACTCCCTTCACACTGTTCAATAGCCAGTACAGTATATCCCTCTGCATGAAGTTCATTTACAGCTTCTTGTGTCTGTTTACAATATTTCCAATCAACAGTATATTCAGCTCCTAAGGCCGTCTTATGCATCTCTGGATGAGGAGGTGTAGCAGTAATGCCACATAAATAAATACAATTAACCAAAAAAGCATCTGAAGTACGGAATACAGCACCTATATTGTGCAAGCTACGAACTTCATCCAGTACAACTACCAATGGAAGTTTTTCAGCTTCCTTAAATTCCTCCACCGACAAGCGGTTCATTTCAGTTATTTTCAGTTTTCTCAATTCAGACATAATTCAATCTTTATTCGTTCACAAAGATAGAAACTATATTTATAACCTTGTTGAAAACGGTGGAAAAGGTGTAAAAAACCTAAGCAAAGAAAATGAAAAATAAATCTTGTATTATCCGAAGAAAACATTATAGCTTTCACAAAACAAACATTCCAAGAAACTTAACAGAAAGTTTCATCACAAGTTTAAACATATTTTTTAGCCAAAAATCGGAAGTGAATAAGGGGAAAGTTTTTAACTTTGCGACATATTAACAAATAGTTAATAGAAGCGGTAAATCGTGTAATATCAAGACATAAGCTTGTTAATGGCTATTTAATATCTCATGCTCGGATATTTATAACCTAAGAAGCAAGAAATCCGGTATTCTTTTTACTAACACTATTAACGGGCTATTATAACTATCATATATTCTTTCAAAAAAGAAGAAAAAATATAATCTAATAATGAATAAAGAAGAATGGTTGAAAAAGGGTTATGTTACTGAACCCGTAGATAAGACGCTTGATCTGAAAGCTGAAATAGACAAGTTGCGTAAAGAAAAGAATGCCGTAATTCTGGGGCACTACTACCAGGCTGACGAAATACAGGAAATTGCTGACTTTATTGGAGACAGTCTTGCGTTGGCACAATGGGCTGCTAAAACAGATGCAGATATAATTGTGATGTGTGGAGTACACTTCATGGGAGAAACTGCTAAAATATTGTGTCCGGATAAAAAAGTTCTGATTCCTGATTTCAATGCCGGATGTTCACTTGCCGACAGTTGTCCAGCTGATAAGTTTTCTCAGTTTGTCAAAGAGCATCCTGATCATACTGTTATTTCGTATGTCAATACTAGTGCTGCGGTAAAGGCAGTGACTGATGTAGTGGTTACATCTACTAATGCCAAGCAGATAGTAGAGAGTTTTGCAAAGGAACAAAAAATCATTTTTGGTCCTGATAAAAATTTGGGTAATTATATTAACTCTATTACTAACCGGAACATGTTACTTTGGGATGGTGCTTGTCATGTACATGAAAAATTTTCTGTTGAGAAAATTATCGAACTGAAAAAGCAATATCCTGATGCGGATGTGCTGGTACATCCTGAATGTAAAGGTGCAGTGGCTAAACTTGCCGATAAGGTAGGATCAACAGCCGGTTTGTTGAAGCATGCTATTGCTAGTGACAAAAAGAACTTTATAGTGGCTACGGAGAGTGGAATTCTTTATGAAATGAGAAAGAAATGTCCGGAAAAGAATTTTATTCCGGCTCCTCCCGAAGACAGTACTTGTGCATGTAATGAATGTAACTTCATGCGTTTGAATACACTCGAAAAATTGTATAATACATTGAAGTATGAGTGGCCTGAAGTAATAGTTGATAATGAAATCGCTGATAAGGCAATCCGGCCTATTAAGAAAATGTTGGAAATTTCTGCAAAGCTTGGATTATAAACAAATTGTTAAAAAAGAGATGAGAAATTCATGCTTTTCTTAAAACGTGTTATAAAGCATATTTTTCTTATCTTTTTTTTGTTAGTTTCCTATAAGTCCGTATCTTTGCACTGTGTTTTTCATAGTATTAGATTTAAGGTTAACAAAGGTTGGAGTACAGCGGTACTCCTTTTTTTATGTCCATACGTTACGAAATTCTTGCTGAATATCATTTATTCTACTTCTTTGGTCAGTTTTTACCTTTTCTTATTTTGCTTATAGCATAAATTTGCCCATATGAATTTTAAATCTTAAGTCAATGAAAAACAAATTAATCAAACATTTCAGTATTGTTAGTTTTATTCTGATGATACTTTGTGTGCAAAATATCATGGCACAGAAAAGAACCGTTTCTGGAATCGTCACTGATTCAAAGAATGAACCCTTGATTGGAGTTAATGTTACTATTAAAAATGCTTCTACAACAGGAACCATTACAGATATAGATGGTAAATATAGCTTAGAAATACCATCGGGTAATTCTGTTTTAGTATTTTCTTATATAGGATATTCTACTCAGGAAGTAAAGGTCAGTAATCGGTCGGTAGTAGATATCGTTTTAAAAGATGATATGCAAGCTTTGGAAGAAGTTGTAGTAGTAGGATATGGTACAATGAAAAAATCGGATTTAACAGGTTCTGTTTCCTCTATTACTAGTGATAATTTTAAATTAGGTACAGATTTAACTCCTCAGCTGTTAATGCAAGGAGCATTTTCAGGTGTGAATATCAGCCAGAATAGTGGTAAACCTGGAGGTTCTAATACGATTCGTGTTCGTGGAGGAACATCTATTACTGCTTCGAATGACCCTTTATATGTAATTGATGGAGTACCTATTTCAACTTCTGCCGGAGTAAACCAAAGTAATATAGGGTCCTCCACTACTGATTTTTTTGATCAAGAGCCTATAAATCCGCTATCTAATATTAATCCTAATGACATTGAATCTATAAATATATTAAAAGATGCTTCTGCTACTGCAATTTATGGTTCTAGAGGTGCTAATGGAGTAATTATGATTACTACCAAAAAAGGAAAAGCGGGAATGCGTCAACTAGATTATAGTTTTAATTTAGGTGTTTCTACTGTTGCAAAAAAGCTGGATGTTTTAACAGGTGATGAGTATCGTAAGACTGTATCTGAATTAGGTTTGACTTTGGATGATAAAGGACAAAATACGGATTGGCAAGATGTTATTTTCCGTACTGCGATTAGCCAAAATCATTATGTTTCTTTTATGAGTGGTAGTGAGAATACTAGCTATCGTGCTTCTGCTGGTTATAGTAATCAAAATGGTGTTATGGAGGGTTCTGGCATGAAAAGTGCTAATGCTCGTATGAATATCAATCATAAAGCATTAAATGATAAGTTGAAACTAAATATGAATATTAGTTATGGAGAAACAAATTCAGATCAGGCTCCTGTTTCAAATACTGTAGGTAGTGAAATGGGAAGTAGTATGCTGTATGAAGCTTATGTTTTCAATCCCACTTATCCAATTTATAATGAAGAAGGTGATTATTATGATGTGCCTCCATATCGTGTAAATCCAGCTTCATTCTCTAAAGAATTATTGGATGAACGTGCGACAAGTCAATTTTTAGGAAATCTTACTGCTGACTGGAATTTCTATAAGCCTTTTACCTTGCAGGTAAATGCAGGATATAATAAGAATACAATAAATCGTAATTCTTATATTTCAAAAAGTAATTTATTGGGAAACGGTAATAATGGATATGTGACTGTGCAGAAACTATCTGATTATTCAAAGCTATTGGAAACCATTTTAAAATATAATCAAAGTTTTGGAAAACATAATATTGATGCGATGGTAGGATATTCTTGGCAATATTTTTATAGCGAAGGACAGACTACAAAAGCTTATGGATTTTTATCTGATAATTTTAAGTGGTATAGTCTGGCAGCTGCACAGACAGTTGAATCTGTTAGCAGTTATGCTGAAAGTAATACCTTGATATCTATGTATGGACGTATAAATTATAACTATGCAGATAAATATTTGTTGACAGCAACAGTTCGTCGAGATGGATCTAGCCGATTTGGTTCTGGTAATAAATGGGGTATCTTTCCTTCTGTTGCTGCATCTTGGCGTATTTCACAAGAAGATTTTTTTCAGAACGATATAATGTCTGATTTGAAACTTCGTGCTAGTTTTGGTATCACAGGTAGTCAGGAAATAGGTAATTATAATTCTTTAAGTACTTTGGGAGCAAGTACCAATGGTTATTTAGTTGGAGGAGAAAAGATAACTATAGTACTACCTCAACAATATACAAATCCTGATTTGAAGTGGGAACAAACTGCTCAAACTGATATAGGTATTGATTTTGGATTTCTTAATGGAAAAATTAGAGGTAGTATAGATTATTATTATAAAAAGACAACGGACCTTCTTTTATCTGTAGCAGTTCCTTCTCCTTCATTAATTACTACACAAATAGCGAATGTTGGAACAGTTACTAATCAAGGTATTGAATTAGATTTGTCATTTGATTTAATGCGTACAAAAAATTTCGCTTGGGATGCAAACTTGAATTTAAGTCATAATAAAAATGAGGTGGTAAGTTTGTCTAATGGCCAGTGGACAGGAGATAATATGCAAGTTGCGCCGTGTCAAGGACAAGGATTATCTGGTACATATGCTCAATTGATTATGCCAGGACAACCGATAGGTACATTTTATGGTAAACGATTCATTGGTGTAGTAGATGGAGTAGAGCAATTTGCTAACGATGGAGAACCGGAGGTTATTGGGTGTGCTCAACCAGACTTGACATTTGGATTGGGAACAAATCTTCAATATAAAAATTGGACATTATCATTGAATTTCCGAGGAAGTATAGGTAATGATGTATATAATTGCACAGCCAATAACTTGGCATATTTAAGTAATCTTCCTGGTAGAAATGTATTAAAAGAAGCTGTAACCTCAGGTGTTAATCGTGATCAGGCAAAAGTTTATTCTTCACGATTTATAGAAGATGGTTCTTTTGTACGTTTAGATAATCTTTCTTTGGGATATAATTTTAGTTTACCGAAGTTATATATATCAAATGCCAGAGTATTTGTTTCTGCACAAAATCTGTTTGTTATTACAGGTTATTCTGGTGCTGACCCTGAGGTCAATTCGGAAATATCACGTACAGGAGTTGCTCCATTGGGAGTTGATTATTTAAGTTATCCTAAAGCTAGAACATTTAGCATGGGTATTAATCTTTCTTTCTAATCATCTTTAAAATAAGTAATCATATGAAAACAAAAAATATAATAAAACTGATATTCTTGTCTTGTCTGGGAGTTGGTTCTTTAACTTCTTGTTTAGATCTTGATGAAGAATTATACGGTAGATTATCTCCTGAAACTTATTATCAAACAGAGGAAGAAGCATTGTCTTCGGTTGTTGGTGTTTATTCATATCTTTCGTATCACTACTGTCCACTAAAAATGGACAAGGTTAAAAATTAAATAAATTCGGTTCACTTGAATCATATCGGTCTTTGAC